>Ga0307980_1000144_pt1 | contig 34878 bp, 39 predicted proteins | sample OrgLakmetage1060_FD_201817 | JGI IMG/M metagenome (GOLD analysis project Ga0307980, IMG submission 201817) | Saline water microbial communities from Organic Lake, Antarctica - #1060 | ecosystem: Environmental > Aquatic > Non-marine Saline and Alkaline > Saline | place: Antarctica: Organic Lake... | reverse complement strand
CTCCCGATGAATAAACCCGGTCCCAAGGCCCTGAAGCTGCCGTCCTAGTTACATTTGCCTCAAGCAGCACCGTTGAGTCTTGCACATCCTCTCGAAGACAGTCCCCAGAGGACCAGTAGGTTTGCTCACCCGATGTGATTGTGAAGAAAGTCACTCTTGTTCCAACATTGAAGCGGCAGTCCACAAGCCCGGTATTAGTTACTTCGTACCAAAGATACGGAGTAGCACCAGATTCAAAGCTATTCAGAGTTTCGCTGGTTTCAGTCGCGGCGTCGTAGCTGCCGATCATTGCCGACAACGAGACCACCCCTGGAGCACAGTCAGTTATTTCCGCAGCGATCGCCGATTCAGCTGCCTCGGGTGTCGCCTCAACTTGGGCCTGGTCCTGGCCGGGTAAAAACTGCGAGAAAGCCCAAACGAGCAAGGCCAAAACCGCCAAAATACTTAAAGCGGCAATTCTTCTGCGTTTGATGATTACCGGGTCTAGTTGTGCCATGGTACAAATCTAGCTAGAGCTGCTTGAGCATGCGCGAGTTTCCCAGCGTGTTCTGTTTAACTCTTGCAAGATCCAAAAATTCTGCGACGCCGTCATCATGCGAGCGAACTAGCTCCGCATAGGTAGCTGGATCAACTGGAACATCTGAAATTACCTGATAGCCATTGGTGGCAAAGAACTCTTTTTCAAAAGTCAGGCAGAAAACGCGCGTGATGCTGAGTGCTTTTGCTCTGGCCTCAAGTTCGGCTAACAGTGCCTTGCCAATTCCCTGGCGCTTTGATTGGTTGTCGACGACTAGGGTTCTGACCTCTGCTAGGTCCTGCCACATAATGTGCAGGGCGCCGAAGCCAACCAGCTTGGAGTCTTGTTCGGCAACTACAAACTCTTGAATTGCCTCGTAGGCCTCGACCCGCTCTTTGCCAAGCAGTACTCGCTCGTCGACCAGTGGCGCAGCCATTTGGGTTATAGCGGGGACGTCGGTAGTTTTAGCGGATCGGATTTGGAACATCAGCCAATTATGAACTACTCAGGCCTTTAGAGAAAGTAGCACTTCATTGCGCCTGAGAAAAAATGGGGTTGTTGGTGCGTTGTAGCGAGCATAGATAGGGGTTGGATCAAATTCAATGCCCTCAGCAACCAGCAGCTCCTTGAGCTTGATTTCGTTATTTGAGAAAGACTGATTTCCAACCTTGCCCGAGAACCGAATGGCCGCCATCTTTATCGCTGGGTGCTCTTCAATTTTCAGGTTAGCCCCAGCCGGCGTTGGCATGCCCGCCATTGCCATGTCGTGAGGCATCACAAAAGAAACTTCGTAGCCATTTTCAACAGGAACCTCGGTGACCGGAGTAGTCATGGGTATTTGCCTGGATTCCAGATTGCCGCCGAAAATAAACCCCGCTAGCTTTCTAAAAGCGTGATTACCGGCAGAAAGCATGTTGCCCGATTCGTGAGTCGAGACAGTAATGAAGGGCGCGTAATCGCGCACTTCAAAGCCCTTGTAGGACTTCACTACCTCATACTTCTGGACCTCGGTCATGCCTTAGCGGCCGGCTCTGCCTCTCTGGAACTTGCAACATAGCTGAATTCTTCATTCAGGTAATCAACCAGGATGTCCTGAGATTTTCCGATGTAGCCGGTGAGGATACGCTCGGAAATTGCGTCTTCTACCTCGCGCTGCACTGCCCTTCGAAGCGGCCTTGCGCCCATTGATGGCTCATAGCCAAGTTCGATTAGCTTTTCCTTGGCTGAGGTAGTTAGCGTCAACTGCAGATCTCGGTCATCCAGTCGAGCCTGCAGTCGTTGAATGAATAGATCAACAATCTGCAGCAGCTCACCGCGGTTTAGCTGTGGGAAGACAATGACGTCATCAACACGGTTCAGGAACTCAGGCTTGAAGTTCTTCTTCAGCTCCTCGTTGACCTTGCCCTTCATCTGGGAGTAGTCATTCTGGCTGTCACCATCGAGTGAGAATCCAAGCGTGCTGCCAGTGATCTCACGGGTACCCAAGTTGGTGGTCATGATGATGATGGTGTTTTTAAAGTCCACCACTCTTCCCTGGCCATCGGTCAAGCGTCCCTCTTCCAGAATCTGCAACAGCGAGTTGAAGATGTCCGGGTGGGCCTTTTCGATTTCATCGAACAGCACCACAGAAAACGGCTTGCGTCGAATCTTTTCGGTTAGCTGGCCACCCTCTTCGAAACCAACGAAGCCCGGAGGGGCTCCAAACAGTCTAGAAACAGTGTGCTTTTCGCTGTACTCGCTCATGTCAAGAGCAATCAGTGCATCCTCGTCGTCAAACAAGAACTCAGCAAGAGCCTTGGCCAACTCGGTCTTTCCAACGCCGGTTGGGCCCGCGAAAATAAATGAACCCGATGGTCGCTTTGGATCTTTCAACCCTGCGCGCTGACGACGAATGGTCTTTGAAAGCGCGGCGATTGCCTGCTCCTGACCAATGACTCGCTTGTGGAGGCCTTCCTCCATGTAAATCAGCTTGTTGCCCTCGTCTTCGCCGAGCTTGAACACCGGAATACCGGTTGCCTGCGCAAGAACCTCGGCTATCAAGCCTTCGTCAACAACACCAGGTGTGTCAAGGCTGCCGTCGCGGAATTCCTTCTCCATGCGAACCTTCTCGGCGGTGAGCTTTTTCTCCTCGTCACGCTTGGTAGCGGCGGCTTCAAAGTCCTGATCGGCAATGGCCTGTTCCTTGGCCTTGCGGACAACAGTGACTTTTTCTTCCATTTCTTTCAACTCTGGAGGAGCTGACAGGAAGCTGAGCCTCAATCTGGCGCCGGCCTCATCGATTAGGTCGATGGCCTTGTCCGGCAAGAATCTGTCGGTCACGTAGCGGTCGGACATACCAACTGCCGACACGATCGCGCCGTCAGTTATAGAGACTTTGTGGTGTGCCTCGTAGCGGTCGCGAAGACCCTTCAAGATATTGATTGCGAGTGCTGGGGTTGGCTCGTCGACCTGAATCGACTGGAACCTTCTTACCAGCGCAGCATCTTTTTCAAAATGCTTGCGGTATTCATCCAAGGTTGTGGCACCGATGGTCTGCAGCTCACCTCTGGCAAGCATCGGCTTCAAGATTGAAGCGGCATCGATGGCTCCCTCGGCAGCTCCGGCACCAACAAGGGTGTGGATCTCATCGATAAAGGTAATGATGTCCCCGCGAGTGCGGATCTCCTTGGTGACTTTCTTGAGGCGCTCCTCGAAATCACCACGGTAACGAGAGCCCGCAATCAGGCTTCCCATGTCCAGAGTGTAAAGCTGCTTACCGCGAAGGGTTTCTGGAACGTTGCCGGCAACGATTGCAAGAGCTAGGCCCTCAACAACAGCGGTCTTTCCCACTCCTGGTTCACCAATCAAAATTGGGTTGTTCTTGGTTCTGCGAGAAAGAATCTGCATCACGCGCTCGGTCTCGCGCTCACGACCAACTACCGGGTCAAGCTTTCCCTCTGCAGCGGCATGAGTGAGGTTTCTGCCGTACTGGTCAAGAATCGTAGAGCCCTTAGCCTGTGGCTGGGCCTCTCCGCCGACGGAAACGGCTTCCTTGCCCTGGTAACCAGACAGCAACTGAATGACCTGCTGGCGAACCTTATTTGTATCGGCTCCAAGCTTGGTTAGCACCTGAGCTGCAACACCCTCACCTTCTCGAATAAGGCCTAGCAACAAGTGCTCGGTTCCGATGTAGCTGTGGCCGAGCTGAAGTGCCTCTCGAAGGCTTAGCTCAAGAACCTTCTTGGCCCTTGGGGTAAAAGGAATGTGACCAGATGGCGACTGTTGGCCCTGGCCGATAATGTCTTGGACTTGTTCTCTAACCTGCTCAAGGTTGATGCCGAGTGCCTCTAGCGCCTTTGCGGCAACGCCCTCACCCTCGTGAATTAGACCGAGCAAAATGTGCTCGGTGCCGATGTAGTTGTGGTTTAGAAGCTTGGCCTCTTCTTGAGCAAGCACAACGACCCTGCGAGCCTTGTCTGTAAATTTCTCGAACAAGTTAGCACCTTTCAAAATCCGTAATCAAAATGCTACGTGGGTGCTGACTGCAAAACTAGGGCTGTTCGCCCAAGGCGTTAGCGCGTTTAGCTCTTTCTTCTGCTTCGATCTTGGCGTAAACGTCGCGCTCGCCCTTGTCAGCACGCAATATCGAGCGCATCATGATCCAAAAAATCACCCCAACTGCGGCCGGTGGGATCAATGAAATCAGTGCGTCGAGCAAGCCTTCCCAGAAAGTCATGCCTACCTACTTCACCAACGGGAACAGGATGGTTTCCCGAATACCAAGGCCGGTAAGAGACATCAAGAGTCGATCAATTCCTAGACCCAGACCACCGGATGGTGGCATTCCGAACTCCAAGGCCTTCAGAAATTCTTCATCCAGCTTCATGGCTTCCGGGTCCCCGGTTGCAGCCAGCTGCATTTGTGCCACGAAGCGTTCACGTTGAACCACCGGGTCCACCAACTCGGAGTAGCCGGTCGCTTGCTCGTAACCCATGATGTAGAGGTCCCATTTTTCAACCACGCCGGCCTTACTGCGGTGGTCTCTTGTCAATGGCGATGTGTCCACAGGAAAATCAATCACAAACGTAGGTCCAGTAAGGCCGGGCTTCACAAAGTGCTCCCAGAGTTCCTCAACGTACTTGCCGTGTAGCGGGTGATCAATTTCAATACCGACGGCATCAGCGAGCTTCTTCAGGTCATTAACCGAGGTTTCTGGGGTGATTGTTGCGCCCGAAGCTTCGGACAACGATTCATACATCGACACTCGCGGCCAGGTTCCGCTCAAGTCGTTGAGGGTCCCGTCATCTAGCTGAACCACTTGAGTTCCAAGCACGTCTGATGCCGCATTCTGAATCAGCGCCTGAGTCAGGTCCATCATGGTCTGGTAATCGCCATACGCCTCATAGGCCTCCAGCATTGCAAATTCTGGTGAGTGAGTTCTATCAGCGCCCTCATTTCTGAAGTTCCGGTTGATTTCAAACACTCGCTCCAGGCCACCGACAACCGCGCGCTTCAGGAATAGCTCCGGTGCGATGCGAAGATAAAGATCGGTGTCAAAAGCGTTCGAGTGGGTCTTGAAGGGTCTTGCCGAAGCACCACCGTGCATAACCTGCAGCATCGGCGTCTCGACCTCAATGAAGGCCTGCTTAGCAAAAGTGTTTCGAATCGATTGCATCACTCCGGCGCGAATCTTTACTACCTCGCGAGCCCGGTCACGAACAATCAAATCGATGTAGCGGTGACGAACCCGGAACTCCTCACCGAGGTCGTTATGCAGGTTCGGTAGTGGCCTCAAGGTCTTTGCTGCCATCAACCAATTGGTGGCCAAGACACTAAGTTCGCCGCGTTTAGAGGTGATGACTTCACCCTCGACAAAAACATGGTCGCCCAGATCAACGAGCTCTTTCCAGCTATCAAGCTGTTCCTGACCAGCCTTATCAAGGCTGATCATGGCCTGGATTCGCTCTCCGGAGCCAGCTTGCAAAGTGGCAAAGCAAAGCTTTCCGGTGTTACGAAGGAACATGATTCTTCCGGCAAGCCCAACCTGGTCGCCGGTAGCGATGTCCTCTTCAAGATTTGGATAGTGAGCCTTGGTGGCCTCAATGGTGTGAGTGATCGGCAGTGTGACCGGGTAAGCGGAGTTGAGTGCGTTGAGTCGGTCACGCTTTTCCATGCGCACTGCAATTTGCTCGGGGAGGTCTACACCCTCGTACTCTTCGCTCACTTTAGATACCACCTATTAATAAATTATCGATTAGCCGAACCTCTCCAACCCAGCCTGCAATCACCATTCGGGCGCCTTCGACACCTTCGGTAACCGCAAACGTTTCTGGGTCAACCAGCTCTAGATAGTCAAGTCTAATAATCGGGTCAAGCTGTGTCCTTGCCGCTTCAATGCAATCGGCTTTAGTTTTCTTGGTTGAGCCCGCAACCAGAGCCCGGTTAAGTGTTCGTGCAGCCGGAATTAGCTCTTTGGGGATTCGCTGATTCCTGCTCGATAGTGCCAAGCCCTCATCATCGCGCACGGTTTCACACGCAATTACTTTTATGGGCTCGCGATCGCCGCTGGCAACCTGACGCTTCACCATTTGGGTAACAAGCATCAGCTGTTGAGCATCTTTTGAACCAAAGAATGCAACGTCTGGCTGAACTAGGTTAAATAATCGGTTTACCACTGTGAGCATGCCGTCGAAGTGGCCGGGCCTGGCTGCTCCTTCGAATAGGGCCCCCAATTCGCCGGCGGATATTTCCTTGACACCAGTGGCCGGGTAAACCTCTTGGCTGCCCGGAGCAAATAAAACATCAACGCCAGCATCACTCAGCACGCGCGCATCAACCCCAGGGGTTCTCGGGTACTTTGCTAAATCATCGCCCTCGCCAAACTGTCTGGGATTTACAAAAACCGAAACCACGATAAACAGTCCCTGATCTTGGGCTTTTTTCACCAAAGACAGGTGCCCTTTGTGCAGGGCTCCCATGGTCGGAATAAACCCGACTCGCCTTCCTTCGGTGTCGGCAACCGTCAATGCTTCTTCCAGTTCAACAATCTTTTGGGCTAGCTGCATCAGAGCGCATCCTTAGGGTCGATTTTGCCAACCGGTTGCGAGAGCGCAGTCTCCACAGCACTTCGAACCACCGGTGCTATAAGTCCGGCGGGGTTTTGGATTCCTGCGTCTTCTAAAATGCCAACGGCCTGCCTGACAACCAGGGAAGAAAAGCCGCTCGCGACTTCAAAAGCCTCTGCGTAGGCGGCTCGCTGATCTTCGGTTATCACCATCGGTTCGGCACCCAATTCGATGGCTAAGGCCTCGGCAATGGGGGTCAGTGGCTCTGGCGCACTGACCGCAATTGAGGTGTTCTTCAGGACCGTCAGATCCATTGTGGTTCCGGTGAAATGCATAACCGGGTGCAACGCAATTGGGATTGCCCCGAACCTGGCGGCAGCGGCCAAGACCGAATAGCCAACCAGTGGAGACAGGTGGACCACAATTTTCTTTGGGCCAAACAGGCCCAGATCAGCCAGGCCCGCGCAAGTGATTTCAATATCGCTGGAGGGAATTGCAAGTAGGACTAGATCCGCATCTTCAACAACCGCAGCCATGTTGGCAATTGGAACCTCGGGGATCAGTATCTCGATTCGCTCAATCGCCTCCGGACTCTCGACAGAGACTCCGATTAGCTCGTGCCCGGCAGCAGCCCAAGCCTTCGCAAGCACTGGTCCAGCTGGATTGTCTCCAACAACGCCAATCTTCATTTAGTTGGCCTCCCCGTCTGTCTCCGAATCAGAACTCGGCGGTGTTTTGCAGTTCCACTGCGAAATCAACCCTCCGATTATTAAGGCTACGGCGCCCACTAGTCCCAGGGAGCTACTTAGTATCAAATTCTCTGGCGCGACACTGAAACTCACCAACCAGATAAGTAAACCTGCGTGCCAGCCGGCGAACAAGGCTCCTGCCAGGACCGAAGCTCTGGCAAGAATCATTACCCGCACCGAATAAAAAGGGTTTGGCCTTGGCGGCCTTACGCCCTCTTGGTAGCGCTCAAGCTGTTTACGATATCGGTAAACCGGAAAACTAAAAACATAATTACCGACCGCTATCACCAGCAAGCTGACCGGCAGGCTGGCTGGGCTGGCTGGAAAACCATATCCGAAGCCGGCCGACAGCTGAGCGACAGTAAGGCCCAGGACTAAACCAACGACCGAAAATCCGGCTACTGATTTGCCCATTGATCCGTTCAAGGCATTGCCCAAACAAGTGAATCCATGTCCTTGGCGAGTTCACTGACCGGTCCAACGCCGGTAAGCACTGCCTCAGGATCTATCTCCAGCCAAGGAACCAAAACAAATGCTCGCTCGAATGCTCGCGGATGCGGGATGACAAGTGATTTTGATTCCACAACGCTGGCTCCAAAAGTGATTATGTCAAGATCTAAGGTGCGCGCAGCCCATTTGGTTGAGCGAACCCTGCCAAACTTATTCTCGATTTCATTGAGCCTGGAAAGCAGTTTTTTTGCCGACAACGTTGTTTCAATAATTGTCACCGCGTTTACATACTCAGGCTCGTTTGGGTCAATACCCTGTTCGGTAACTGCCTGCGAGCAATATTGGCTTGAGACGGAAACCAGTTCGACATCGCGAAGTTTTCCAATTTGCTTTTGGGCCTTAGAAATGGTTTTTTCTTTATCGCCCAGGTTTGCTCCCAGAGCTATGACGACCCTAGTTTTCATCTCTTGATCCAGCCAGGGTTACTGACACATCCTGGAACGTTTGGCTAAGCGGAGCATTTGGTTTGTGAACGGTGACTGTAGATCTCAAGATGCGTGGGTCATATTTCAGACATGCACTCACCAGAGCCCTTGCCAGCGACTCGATAAGCTCAAACCGCATTCTGGTTGAAAGCTCAGTTGCTAGATCGGCAATCGCCGCATAGGACACAGTTGACTCAATCGAATCCTCTAAACCGGAATCAACATCGAGGTGGATGTCGATCAGAAACTCTTGCCCGTAATCCTTTTCGTGCTGCTGAACACCGTGGTAACCAAAGACCGCAAGGCCGTCAATTCTGATTTTATAAATCACTTGGTCTCCTGATGATTCTTCAAAGAAGAGACGATCGCTATGGCGTCGCTGGTGCTCTGCACATCGTGAACCCTCACACCCCATAGTTTTCGCTGTAACAACAGGGCTGTCAAGACTGCCGTAGCAACATCTCGTCTCGGCATTGAAACCGAACCTGGGTCTCGAGAACTCAGAGCGTGAGCCAAAAAGCGTTTTCTGGAAGCTCCGACTAAGACCGGTAGTCCCAATTGCTCCAACTCGTCCAGGCGATTAACCAGATCCCAGTTTTGGTAGATATCCTTGGCGAAACCTAAGCCTGGATCCACAATAATGCGGTCTCTTGAGATCCCAGCGGCTACAGCCATGGCAACCTGCTCTGCTAGTTCGGCAACTACTTCCCTTGCAACGTCCGAGTATTGAGCAAGCGACTCCATTGTATCCGCGTGACCACGCCAGTGACCAAGCACATACTTGCAATCCAAATCCTGAATGGCCGCAAACATCTGAGGATCCGAAAGTCCGCCAGAAATGTCATTGACTATGCTTGCTCCGGCCTTGATGGCCTTCCGCGCGGTGGAAGCATTCATGGTGTCGACCGAGATAGTTAGTTTCAGTTCGCTCTTTATCGCCTCGATAACCGGCAAAATTCTGGCTTGCTCTTCCGATGGCGCTACTCGACCAGTGCCTGGTCTAGTCGACTCTCCACCGACATCCATGATCTGTGCGCCTTGTGCGCTCAGCATGCTGGCTTGTTCAAGAGCTCGTGCAGGATCCAAGAATTGCCCGCCATCACTGAAAGAGTCGGGAGTTACATTTATCACTCCCATCAATAGCGGCCTTGACCAAGTCGTCATAGTTTCTTGCTAATCAGTCCAAGAACCTCAGCTCGATAGTCAGGCTCTGTGTACAGGCCCCTAGATGCCAATGTCACGGTGTTTACATCTGGCTGGCGGGCCCCTCTGGAAGCCACGCACTGGTGTCTGGCTTCAATAACAACCAGAACACCCTTGGCATCAAGAGCGCTTTCAAGGGCGTCCGCGACTTCGGCAGTCAGGTTTTCTTGGAGCTGAGGTCGTGCCGCCAATATTTCAATGACGTTTGCGAGTCTGCCAAGGCCAGCAATTTTTTTATTCGGAAGGTAGGCAATGTGTGCGACTCCGGTGAAAGGAAGCAAGTGGTGTTCGCAAATCGAGACAAGTTCAACATCTTTCAAAATAACTGCCTCGGCATTCACTGCGTCAAACATTTCGCCGATTACGCTTCCAGGATCAACACCGATGCCGCGAAAGAATGAAACATAGGCTTCGGCAACCTTCGTTGGAGTGTTTTTTAGCGACGGTCGGTTCGGGTCTTCACCGATTGCCTCGAGAAGCTCAACCACGGCAGCCTTGATTCGATCAGTCTGCATTTTCGGCTGCCGGTTCTGTTTTCTCTTCAAGAACTTCCAGTTGAATAACCTTGCGCTTTGGAACTGTAATCGGGCCCTTATTGGTTCCGGTGCGCTTGGTGGAGGACCGCCAGGCTGTCCTGGCTGGAATCTTCTTAACGGTCTTAAAGATTTTCGCAATCTCGTCTTGATTCAAGGTTTCTTTTTCAAGCAGCGACTTTGCAAGCTTGTCCAAAACCACCCGGTTCAGCGTCAGCGCTTTGTACGCTTCGTCGAGTGCTCGGTCAAGAATTGCGCTCACTTCGGCGTCAACCTGCTGAGCCATTTCATTGGAATAGTTAGCGTGGGTTGCAAGCTCACGTCCCAAGAACGGCTCATTGTTTCCGCTGCCAAGTGAAATAGCTCCAATTTTTTGGCTCATGCCATATTTAGTAACCATCTGACGGGCAATGCTGGTTGCTTTTTCGAAGTCATTCGATGCACCAGTAGTTGGGTCTTTAAAGACAATCTCTTCGGCGATGCGCCCGCCCATGGCATATGCAATCTGATCCAACAGCTGATTGCGGGTGATTGAATAGCGATCCTCCATTGGTATCACCATTGTGTAGCCAAGGGCTCGGCCTCTTGGCAAGATTGTGACCTTGCTGACCGGGTCAGAGTAGTTACCTGCTCCTGCAACCAGTGCGTGGCCCGCCTCGTGATAAGCCGTCACAATTCGCTCTTGGTCTTTCATGATCGAGGACTTCTTTTGCGGCCCACCAATAACGCGGTCGATTGCTTCATCAATAGTGCCGTCGGTTATTTCGGTGTGATTGAGTCTTGCGGCAAGAAGCGCAGACTCGTTCAGCACGTTCGCAAGGTCTGCGCCGGTGAAGCCCGGGGTGCGCCTAGCGATCAAGCTCATGTCGACATTTTCAGCTATTGGCTTGGACTTGGAGTGCACCTTCAAAATCTTTTCGCGACCCTTTAGATCCGGTGCGGTGACCCCAACCTGGCGATCAAATCGGCCCGGGCGCAATAGCGCTGGGTCCAAGACGTCTGGTCGGTTAGTTGCCGCAATCAAGATGACGCTGGCGTTGGTGTCAAAGCCATCCATCTCGACTAGCAACTGGTTTAGAGTCTGTTCGCGCTCATCGTTGCCGCCACCGATTCCGGTGCCACGATGACGACCGACAGCGTCAATCTCATCCACGAAAATAATTGCTGGTGCAGCTTGCTTGGCCTGCTCGAACAAGTCCCTGACTCTCGATGCTCCAACGCCGACGAACATTTCAACAAAGTCAGATCCAGAGATCGAGAAAAATGGAACCCCGGCTTCGCCGGCAACTGCCTTGGCGATAAGGGTTTTACCTGTTCCCGGAGGGCCATAAAGCAGCACACCGCGTGGAATCTTTGCTCCCATGTCCAAAAATTTCTTCGGGTTCTTTAGGAAATCTTTGAGCTCAGTGAGCTCTTCAATGGCCTCTTCGATTCCCGCAACATCGTCGAAGGTAATGTCGGAGGTCTCTTTAGTGACCATCTTCGCCTTCGACTTACCAAACTGCATTACCCCTCGGCCACCGCCAGACATGGAGCTCATCAAGAACCAGAACAGTCCCAAAATAATGATGAACGGCAACAAAGAACCAAGGATTGCCAGATACCAAGGAGTTGATGGAACCTCGTCTGTCCAGCCCTCTGAGATTTGAGAGTCCGCAACAATTTCGGCAACAGTCACGGCTCGACCGGAAACAAAGTAGAACTGGACGCTTTGGCCATAGTCAGCATCTGGGTTTCTAAGTTCAACATCTACCCGCTGGTCGCCATCCAAGACGGTGACCTTTTCTGCAGCACCGGACTGAATCATCTCCAGCCCAACCTGGGTGTCGACCTTTGTGAACTGCTGGGCGCCAACCAAGCTGGTGCCAATTAGCAACACGGAAACAGCAAGTGCTATCCAAAGCCAAGGGCCGCGCAAAAACTTCTTGATAGTCATGGGCGACTTTGCTTTGCTTTTCTCTTTAGTCGCCATGTCTTTCTTGGCTGCTTCGTCTTTCTTGGGAGAGTCTTTTTTAGTTGCCATGTCTTTTTTAATTGCCATCCGTTTAAGAGTAAACCGCAGGTGACAACACGCCAACTCCGTCTAATGATCGATAACGCTCGTTGTAGTCAAGCCCGTAACCAACTACGAACTCATTGGGGATATCAAACCCCACCCACCTGACATTTATCTGAACCTTTGCAGCATCTGGCTTGCGGAGCAGAGTAACGACCTCCACCGAAGCAGCGCCTCGATGGGTAAGGTTAGTGGTTAGCCAAGAAAGAGTAAGACCGGAGTCGATAATGTCTTCCACAATCAATACGTGGCGGTCGGTGATATCGGTGTCAAGGTCCTTCAAGATTCTCACCACGCCAGAAGAAGTTGTTCCGGACCCGTAGGAAGAAACTGCCATCCAGTCCTGGGATGTCGAAAGCTGCATCGACCTAGAAAGATCGGCCATGAATGGCACTGCACCCTTGAGCACCCCAACTAGAAGTGGGTCTTTATCTTGATAATAAGAATCGATATGTCCGGCAAGCTCTAAAATCTTCTCAGCTATCTGGTCTGCAGTGACTAGCGCCTTGGAAATGTCTGGGTGATTTAGGTGCAATGCAAGGCTCCCGTTTGATAGATGGTTAGAGACTTATAAATACAAGCTCTTGGCTCATTCGCTCTACTGTAATGCCAGAAAGAACCAACTTGTTTTGTCCGTGCCAATTAGTAATAAGTTCATCAATTCCAAGCACCTGGGTTCTGGAAACACTCCCCGCGCCAGCGGCAATTGCCGTCTCGAACAACACTCTTCGTCGAAGCCCCGGCAGCGCTTCAACCAGTTTTTCCACCGATAGCCTGATTTCAGTGCTCGAACTTGAAACAGTTGCCTGTCCGGCAAGGTCGCTGGCCATGACAACCAAGACTTCGTCTGACTCGCTTGCGAGGTCGGCAGTTCTTGCCAGGGCCCCTGCAAACCCTGGTCCAAGCTCAGCTTCTAGGGTGTCAAGTAGCTGGCGAATACGAACCCTGGTGAACTTGGGGTCTTTATTGTGGGGGTCCTGCCAAGGTTTTATGTCCTGGTCGGCACAGGACTGAAAAAGCACCTCCCGCTTGATTTCAAGCAAAGGCCTAAGAAGTTTTTTGGGTTCGTCAAAGCCCTGCATTCCTGCAATTGAGCGCAGCCCCGAGCCTCGGGTTAGCCCCAATAGCACCGTCTCGGCCTGGTCTTCAAGGTTATGGCCTAGCAAAACAACCTCTGCTCCAACAAGCTTTCGGGCTCGCTCTAGCCCCTCGTACCTCGCCGATCTGGCTGCTGCCTCCGGGCCGTTTCCTGATTCACGAACGTTGATGGTTTCGATAACCACCGGGTCTAGCCCAAGTTGTTCTAGATTCGCAGCGGTTGTTTTGGCAACTTCCGAAGAGGCCTCTTGAAGGCCATGATCCACCACCACGGCCGAGGCCCGAAGACCTAGTTTCGGTGCTTCAAAGATTGTTGCTGCAGCCAGAGCCATGGAATCTGGGCCGCCGGAGCAAGCGACTAAGACTCTGGATTCTGGTTCCAGATTCAGCCCCGCAAGACTTTCCCTGACAGCCCTGCGAACATCGGCAACTGCCGGAGTCAGCCGATTTCTAATAACCATCGCTCCCAATTCGCTAATCTTTTAGCTAAGCCTATTGAGGAGACGCCTTGCCATACGACGTAATTATTGAGATTCCACGCGGTTCCAGAAACAAATATGAGATTGACCATGAGACCGGACGGGTATTCCTGGATCGAGTTTTGTTCACCCCGTTTGTATATCCAACCGACTACGGCTTCTTTGAAAACACCCTGGGTGGCGACGGGGATCCGCTGGATGCCCTTGTTTTGCTAGAGCACCCACTGTTTCCAGGTGTCGGCGTGAAGGTTCGCGCTGTTGGCATGTTGGTCATGGAGGACGATGGCGGAGTGGATGAAAAAGTTATTTGCGTTCCTGCCAAGGACCCTCGTTGGGACCACATTCAAGATCTAAGCGATGTTCCCTCTCAGACCAAGAACGAGATTGAGCACTTTTTCTCCCACTACAAAGACCTAGAGCCAGACAAATGGGTCAAGATTCAGGGTTGGGCGGATAAGGAAGCAACCCAAAAGGTCATTGATGCCGCTTACGCAAACTACAAAGGCTAGGCTCCAAGTCCTGGGATGAATCGTTCCGGAGACTTTGAACAGGAGGACCCTAAGATGCAAATAGAAGTACTTCACATTGATGAATGTCCGAACCTTGAAAACGCCAGGAAGGCTTTGGCCGAGGTAATCGACGAACTAGCTGTCAGCGACGTGACTGTAACTTTTACCCTAATTGGCTCTTCGGAAGAGGCCGCTAAGCACCGGTTTGCAGGATCGCCCACGGTTCTAATTGACGGATTGGACGTTGTTCCAGGAGTGGAGCCAACCACAAACTTGGCATGCCGTATCTACCGGGATGGCCAAAAAATAGCCGGTAGCCCAACGAAGGAATCACTCCAAGAGGCAATCCTCAAGAGTCTCCGCTAAAACATTAGCTATCAAATCAAACCGGAAGCAGCGGTTTGGACACGCTACCCCTTCGCGGGGTTTGGGCTGAACTAAATAAACTTCTCGATTCTTGGAACGCCTTGACAACAACGGACAGACCTGTATGGTTGAATGAGTAGACAGACCTGTCTACTACAACAGTCAGGAGTTTTTAATGACTAATAAAGTTGCAATTTTTGTTTATGAATCTTTGGCCGGCGACATGAGCCGTGCCTATCGAGGCCTCAAGACAGCCCTGGAATTTGTGCAGGCTGGGGACGAGGTTGCGGTTGTCTTTGACGGTTCAGGCGTTGAAACATTGGCTGCAATTACCGATTCTGGCAGCAAGCTCAACGGAATACTTCAGGAGATCAAGTCAAGTGTTGATGGTGCATGTTCTTTTTGCGCTTCCTCACACAAGGTAACCGAGGCAATTACTGCTGCCGGATACAGCTTGCTAACCGACTTTCAAGGTGAGGCATCAGTTCGCAAATACGTGAACGATGGCTACACCATCCTGAGCTTCTAGGAAGGCTCTCGAGGTCAATGCTGCAAAACCATCCTTGGGTCCGTAAGTGACTTTTTGTTACTTGTCCAATTGCTGGACTCCTCCCGCCGCCTTAGCCTCGCTCTAACATCACTCAATTATGAAAGACGAAAATAATGCCCTTACCCTCAAAAACCTTCAAGCTTCTTGGCCTTGCAATTATTGCCTCGGTGGCTCTTTCTAGCTGCGCGTCGGGTGTGGGCTCTGGTGAGCCGGTAGCTGTCGAAGTTGCCGAGACGCCGAGCGTTTATGAGGCTGGAGTGACCACAACTATTACCGAGCAAGGTCTGGTCTCCAAGCAGTGGCTAGAGGACAATGAGGCAGATCCAAACCTGGTGATTCTGCACATTGCTGCCGAAGAGGGCGTATATGAAAGAGGCCATATTCCCGGCGCCCGGAAACTTGACTGGGCTTCAGGGCTCACGGGTGGCCTCACGGGCAGCTCCGGCCGCGGAATCATCGACCAAGCCAGCTTTGAAAAGATCGGCCGAGAGCTAGGTCTCAACCAAGATTCCAAGATTGTTCTCTACGGTGAAACTCACCAGCTTTATGCGACCTGGGCGGTGTGGGTCTTCAAGATCTACGGAGCAGACAATGTTCGGCTACTTGATGGTGGTCTAACAAATTGGGAGGCTGCTGGCGGTCAGCTATCGTTGCAGGCCCCAAGTTATAAGCCCGGTGACTTTTCTCCCAGTCAGCCAAATCTAGAGCTGCGCGCCTTCATCGACGAGGTAGTCGACGCGGCTGAGGCTGGCGACACAGACAACACGCTGATCGTGGATAACCGATCACTCGAGCGCTACTTGGGTGAAGTTGAGTCAGGTGCAACTTTTGATGGTCACGTTCCTACCGCTGAGAGCTTGTTTAGTTTTAGCTTGTTTACTGAGGACAACACCTATCTGGGGGCTACGGAAATTGCCAAAGCCTACGAAGAAATTGGCGTGACTTCAGACAAAGAAATCATTCTCTACTGCGGAACTGGGTTACTTGCCAGCGCTTCATGGTTTGCTCTAACTCAAGTTTTGGGGTTCGAGAATGTGAAGAACTATGACGGATCATGGACTGAGTATGGCAACGCCGAAAACGTTCCAATCGAATCAGCGGGAGCCTAGTGGCCATTTCGCAATCTGAACTAACTAGGCCGGAACAGGATGGGCCGGTTTGGACTAGAGCCGACACTCTTCGGTCTCTGGGTGCGCTGGGGCTAATCGGGTTTCTGGTTTGGCTAGCCTCCTGGTTAGCAGCGAGCGAAAACTTTGGTTCGGAGGCCTCGACCTCATTGGTTTTAGGAGCCGCACTAGGCATTGCCTTTGAACGTGGCCGTTTTTGTTTCTTCTGTATCTGGCGAGATGCAATCGATAGAAACTACAACTCCGGGTTACTTGCTATTTATGCTGCAATTGGTGTTGGGGCGATCGGCTACACCGTGTTGTTTGGAATCTTTCAAGCTGACCCAGCCAGTGGCCTGCCGACTGGGGCACACATTGGTCCAGTGAGCATCGCCCTAGTAGTGGCAGCCTTTGTATTTGGACTCGGCATGGCCCTTTCGGGCGCCTGCATATCTGGACACATCTATCGTTTGGCTGAAGGGTCGCTCCGGGCGATTGTCGCATTAGCGGGCACGGTGCTGGGCTTTTTCATCGGCTACCAAACCTGGAACCAGCTTTACAGCCTCACGATTAGCGACGCGCCAGCTGTCTGGTTGCCCACCTATCTTGGCTACGGCGGCTCGCTTCTTTTGACTCTTGCAGTGCTGGGTGTATTGATTTATGCGGCCATGAAGAGGGCGGATCCGAAGGAAAACAAAGTAATCGCAAAATCGGCCGCAACCCCCACTCAGCTCAGGGATAACCTGCTGAAAAAGCGCTGGTCTCCTTGGGCCACCGGGTCAATAGTGGGTTTGGTCGGAGTCGCGGCGTATCTTCAGGTCGAACCGCTGGGCACCACAAGACAAATCAACTCCTGGAGCCAGAATCTCGCGACAAACCTCAACATTCGACCCGAAACCCTTGAGGGAATGGACACTTTTGCTGGCTGTATTGCAGTAGTTGGGGAAGTAATTACCAACAATGGCTGGCTAATCATAGGCCTATTTGTAGCGGCTCTTGCGGCTGCAATAGCAAGCAATAGATTTGGCTTCGAGTCCATCACGATTGCCAACTCGGGTACTGCACTTATAGGTGGCATCATGCTGGGTTGGGGCTCTTTCACTGCTCTGGGCTGCACAGTTGGAGTCCTCTTGACAGGTACTCAGAGCTTTGCAATCTCAGGTTGGATTTTTCTGGTATTTGCCTTTTTAGGAACCTTCCTCGGAGTCAAACTCAAGCTGAATAGGATCTAATGCCATGTTGAGTAAAAGCATTCGCCCACTGATTACGATGAGCACGGTTGTACTGCTACTTGCAGGCTGTGCTTCAACTCTGCCGAGCCAAGACAGCGGCCAGCTTCCTGACTTTTCAGCTCAGACTATTTCAGGGGAAAATTACTCCAGTACTGAACTAGCCGGCCAGAGTGCCCTAATTTGGTTCTGGACTCCCTGGTGTGCAATTTGCGCACAGGAGTCCGCAGACATCGTTGCCCTCACTAAAGCCAATCCAGAACTACTGGTCATCGGGATTGCCGGATACGGGTCCGAAGCAGAAATGGTTTCATTTACCAAACGAACCAACACGACTGACCTGACTCATCTGAACGATGAGACTGGTTCGCTTTGGAATGCGTTTCAGGTGCCAATTCAACCTTCGCTTGTCGCGGTAAATAGCCAAGGAGGGCTTCGCTTAAAAATCGGGCCTTCAACCGCTGAGAACCTACAGGCTCTGGCTGACTGGGTGAACTAGGTGCTAGAAATTAATCTGGCTTTGGCCGTGACGGCCGGAATCCTTGCCACATTCAATCCGTGTGGCTTTGCCTTGCTTCCGGCGTACCTGTCTTCGATTATCTTGACCAAAGAGGACGAAGGCGCTTCGGCTAGCGCACCCTACTTCCGAGCAATGCGGTTTGCCAGCGCTTTTGCTCTTGGTTTACTTTTGGTTTTTGCTGCCGTCGGGCTGCTTGTTTTCCCCATCTCTTATGCCATTCAGGCCTATCTGCCCTTTGTTACGGTGGCCATGGGTCTTGCCCTGATTGTTCTGGGAACACTACTTCTTTGGGGTAAAAGTCCGACATTATCTAAATTTCTGAACCCAAACATTGCACCCGGCAAATCGTTCATTACTCAATTTGGATATGGTGTTACCTTCGCCTTGGCATCCCTGTCCTGCACGATCGGGCCCTTTCTTGCGATCACTACCGGGGCAATTCAGGAACAGAGCTTGATTCAACTGCTAGCGGTGTTCACTGGCTACTCGATGGGAATGGCTGCAACGGTCTTCGTGCTGGCGTCAATCACTGCCGCTGCCAAGCAAACTCTAATTCGAAGGATTCGTCAGGCATACCCAATAATCGAGAAGGGGACTGCTGTTCTGTTAGTGCTAGTAGGGGGCTACTTCCTTTTGTATGCGTGGTACGAATTGCAGGTTTATCAAGGTTTGACGTTTGTAAATCCCATCATTGAGTCGGTGACGAGATTGCAGGGTCACATTGCTACTTTCGTGGCGACAACCGGCCCCTGGCCATTGCTCATAGCTGCCCTGGTAATTCTTGTCAGCGCGCTCACGCTGAAACAGCACAAGCGCAAGGTCACCACTAAGACTGGAAATGTGTTGAAGTAACTACCCAATTTCCGAGTTCTACACAGAAGCGCGAAACCCATTCGAAGCCCAGAGTGGTAGCGTCAAAGTTCTAGCAATCAAAACAGTTTGCTAGCCCGAATGTCTTTGGGAAGAGCAAGGGACGCCAGGAACATAAGCTGCACACGGGGCCCACCCGTTGGACGGATTTCATGACCACCTACCCCAACTTGACCGCTCTTTTTGTGAACTGCACCCTGAAGCGATCCCCAAAGCTCTCGCACACCCAAGGACTGATTGATCTGAGTAAATCAGTCATGGAGTCGCAAGGGGTTCAAGCCGAATCACTAAGGCTCGCCGATTACGCAGTCCCTCCCGGAGTGAGCCTTGACATGACCGAGCACGGCTATGACAATGACGATTGGCCGTCGATTTGGCCAAAGGTTCAAGCGGCCGACATCTTGGTGGTCGCCGGGCCGATCTGGCTCGGTGAAAACTCATCCATTATGCGGATCTTGTTAGAGCGACTTTATGCAATGAGCGGTCAGCTCAACGATAAAGGTCAATACTCTTTTTACGGCAAGGTTGCCGGAACCCTACTGTCTGGCAATGAGGACGGGGTGAAGCATGCGGCGATGGGAAACCTATACGGGTTGCAGCACGTTGGCTACACCATCCCCCCTCAGGCTGACGCCGGCTGGATCGGCGCGATAGGGCCGGGGTTGAGCTATCTGGATCAAGGCTCTGGCGGACCAGAAAATGACTTCACCAATCGCAACACCGCTTTTATGAGCTGGAACCTTATGCACTTGGCCCAGCTTCTAAAGTCAAATGACTTTTACCCAAACCTTGGAAACTCTCGCGCCGATTGGGACAAAGGAATTCGTCCCGGATTCGAAAACTGATGAGAACCGAAGAGGTTGCCTTTCCAGGCTCCAATGCGAAGCTAGCCGGCAGGATCTCGTATCCCGATGGCGAAGTTGGGGCAGTTGCGGTGTTCGCCCACTGTTTCACTTGCTCAAAAGACATTCCGGCCGTTACTCGAATAACCTCCAGGCTTAGCAATCACGGCATTGCGGTTATGAGTTTTGACTTCGGTGGGCTGGGTCATTCTCACGGAGATTTTTCGGACACTAATTTCTCCACCAACGTGCTGGATCTAAAAATGGCGATTGAATACCTGCGGTCTCTGGATCTTGCACCCACGCTGTTAGTCGGCCACTCACTGGGCGGTGCAGCGGTTCTGCAAGCCGCAAGCGTACTGGAGCAAATTGAGGCAGTTGTAACCATTGGGGCGCCTTCGAGTCCTCAGCACCTAGAGGGTTTACTAGACCCGTTCCTGCCGGAAATTGCTGAGACCGGCGAAGCAACCGTGACGCTTGCCAATCGTGATTTTGTCTTCAAGCAACAGTTTCTTCAGGACATTCGAGATGCGGATATATTGTCTTGCGTCAAGTCAATGCCAGCCGCGCTCTTGGTGATGCACTCACCGCTTGATAACACCGTTGGCATTGCCAATGCCGAAGAGATTTTCCACGCCGCCAAACACCCAAAGAGTTTTGTCTCACTCGATGACGCCGACCACCTTCTTCGAAAGGTGAAAGACAGTGAGTATGTAGCGGACTTGATTGTCAGTTGGGCCTCTCGCTATCTAACAATCAAAGAGACCAAGCAGCCCGTTGCAACTGGGGATGGCTCAGTCCTAGTTTCTGAGGTTTCGGCAGATAAGTTTCAGCAGGATATTCTCATCGGTCAGAAGCACGCCCTATTGGCGGATGAGCCCGAAGACGTCGGAGGCAAAGATACCGGACCAACCCCCTATCAGTTCCTGGCAGCCGGTCTAGGCGCCTGCACCTCAATGACTGTGCGAATGTATGCAAAGCGCAAAGAAATCCCGCTTACCGGCATCAGCGTTGAAGTGACCCACGATAAGCGGCATGCCGAGATTGACCCGGAGGCCAAGGCCACTCACGATCACTTTGTGAGAAAGATCAGACTCACTGGCATTCTGACGGCAGACCAGCGGCAGTCATTACTGGCGATTGCGGATAAATGCCCCGTTCACAGAAGTCTTGAGTCGAGTGCTCACATTGAAACAATTGACGTGAGCTAGAAATTTACCGAGGGCTATTTAGCTTTTTTGGAACTGGGCCCAACCCACTCCCAAATCAACATCGTCAGTGTTACAAGTGCAAATCCGAAAAAGAGGTCTTCAATCGGAGCGTAGGCAATCCTGGTCCCGGTAATTGCTTCGGGGTTATAAGTAACGATCTTCTGGCTGGTGAGATAGCCGTTGGTTAGAAGTTGAAAAAGAGTGACTATCGCCAAAGAGATCCAAAATTGAGGTCTTGAAATTAGGCCCGATTTCATCACGGCTACCCCAAAGACAAAGACCAGAATCACAGCGATGCCGGCTAGCAGCGTGTAGCTGATCATGTCTTTACCTTCTTGAGGCGAACGAGCCAACTTCTAACCGTGGGTAGAAAGTTTGTTACCCCTTCCAGCGTCAGGATTCCTGCGATTGGGATGATGAGAAAAAACCCGTACTCTTGCAGTGGAATTCCTAGCGGACCATAAATGCCCAATGTGAGCTCCTCTGAAAAAAACCAATGGCTATTTGCAATTGCAAAGGCATCCCAGAGCAAAAACAGTGGAGCTGCAAGAGCGATGGTTTTTATGAGCCGCTTCGGGTCTCTGAGAACTCGAAGCCGAAAGGCAGTTTCAAGCCAGAACGATGCGAAAACAACAAACCCAAGCATCGCTATATAGGACCACTGTCCAAACAACTTGGGTCTCCCTCCAGCGCTAGGCTTTCAAAAATGGTGGCTTCCGAGATAAAACTGATGAAAAACCTCAGGGCATTCTCACGCTACTGCATTTTGTTCGGCATCCTAACCTCGCTGGTTTTTCTGAGCTTTGGCGGACTGCCGATTGGTGGGCAAGTAGTGCTTGCTTTAATTGCTCTGACGGTTGGCATTCCCCACGGTGCGGTGGACCACATAATTTCGGTCCCAAACTTTGCCAGCCTCAAAATGGCTTTGTTCTTGGTTGGCTACCTAAGCGTTGTGGGGATTGTTATTTGGGCAATTCTCAGCGCCAATCTTTTGGGCTTTCAGCTTGTTGTTTTGATGAGTGCGATTCACTTCGGCCTTGGGGATGCGGCGTTTATATCCGAACTGGATACTCGAAGCCAAACCAAATCAAAGTTTCCGAAACTGCCTTACATAATCGCCTCCGGATTCACTCCGGTCCTAATCCCGCTTTCTAGCTCGCAGAGCACCGAGGCACTTAACGCAGTGAACCCGGCTCTGGTTGGTTGGGCAGGTTCCATAACACCGTTACTTTTCTCCGGCATGGTGATTTTTTCAATAGCCAGCATCGTTTGGATGCTTGTTAGAAACCGCATTCAAGAAACGATTGACCTTGGCCTGCTGTTGGTTTTAGCTTTGGTCGCACCCCCGCTAGTGGCTTTTGCTTTTTACTTTGGGTTTTGGCACGCGCTTCGCCACACCGGCAGAATCTCGCTGGAATTAAAGTCCTCCGAAAACCTGCATGGGCAAGGTAAGCCTTGGGCGGCGCTTGGAAGGGCAATCTGGGCAGGTGTGCCAGCACTTCTGATAGTGATTGTTTTCACCATCGTGCTTGGTCTAGTTCAGGGCTTCGAATTTGGGCAAGATCTACTTTGGTATTTGTTGGTTGTGATTTGGGCACTGACCGTGCCACACATGGCTCTGACTCTGAGGCTTGATTTGCAGGCCTTGCGGTCTAAGAACCCGAAGGCTGAGCTGGAACTTTAGGCAGTCGGTCTTCCGGCATACTGCCAAATTTCACCGTAGCGAACCGGAACAATTCTCACGGTTCTAGCTGGGTTTGGAGCTTCCATCATCATGCCATCGCCCAAGTAAATAGCGACGTGGTACTTGTCACCGGAAAAAGCAGTTTCCTTGCTCCACCAAATTAGGTCTCCACGCTGAGCATCCTGGATCGGAACCAGTCTTTTTGCGCTGGCCAACACGTTGTACTGGGCGGTAGCTGAGTGCCATCCAATGTAAACGCCAGCTGCCGAGTAAGACTTCATCGTGATTCCAGAACAGTCCCAAACATTTGGACCTGAACCGCCAAGAACATATCTTTCACCCAGCTGCTTTCTGCCAAAGGCAATTGCAGTTTCAACTTTTGACCAATCAGGGTCACTGACGCTGTAAAGCTCTGGTGCGGATGGTGCGGACTTGATTAGGTTTTGCCTGCGCTCAGCCTCTAAGCCCTCGATGCGCTGGCGCTCGACATCGTCTGCGGTGTCTTTGAGGGTTGCAAGCTGGCTCATCATGTTCGCTCGCTGGCGCTCAGATTCATTCACTTTTGCAATGACGGCATCTGCGGCCGCCTTAGCTTCGGCGAATATCTGTTCCGCTTCGGCCTCAAAGCCCTGCAATTCGACCTTCGCGCTGTCTAGCTCTTCGGCCAGTGACTTGGCTTGGGTTTGCTTATCAAGCGCTGATTCGTAGATTGCCCCGGTGCGCTGGGCAAGCATGTCCTGCATGGTCAGTTGATAAAGCAGGTCTTCTGCGTTTTCAGGATTGAAGAATAATTCCAGCGATGTGTTGCCACTTGCCTGGTCGCGGTACATCTTGCCGACTATTTGGGCCAGTTGGATTTTTGCATCCTCTGCTTCGGTCGCAGCTAACTCCACTTTGGCCTGAAGTCCGTCAACTTTGGCAGCCATTCGGGCGACTTCTTCGACGGCTTGGTTGTACTGCTCATTTTTCTGGAGAGCAACCACCTCTAGAGCGTCGGCCTCAACCTGGAGGGTTTCTAAAATTCCCTCGATACGCTCGACCATTTTTTGTTTGTCTTGAACGTTGGCCTTAGCGGCAGCAACCTCGGATGCGGTCGGGTAGCTTGGCACGGCGTGGGCCGGCGCCAGCGCAACGCTGGTGAGCAAAATGCCCAGTCCGGCTAGTGCTGCGACTACTTGGTTACGACGTAATTTCAAAATACCTCCGAAGATTTAATCCTAACTCAAAGGCTCAACTCATGCATGAAGGTTTTCTGAGTGTTGCGCAACTAGCTATTTGACCAGTAATGTTTATCTCGGTGCTTTTGAGGTTGCCAACTTCATGGCCCCATCGTTTAGCGGCCTAGGACGCTGGCCTTTCACGCCGGTAGCACGGGTTCGAATCCCGTTGGGGTCACCAGGCGATGTCTTTAGCACCATTTTGACCCTGTAGCGCAGTTGGTTAGCGCGCCGCCCTGTCACGGCGGAGGTCGCGAGTTCAAGTCTCGTCAGGGTCGCTTCGCCTAGGGCGAATGGTGGGGTATTACCCCACGGCTCTGTAGCTCAGTTGGTAGAGCGAACGACTGAAAATCGTTAGGTCACCGGATCGACGCCGGTCGGAGCCACATTGGAAGAAGGCGGATAGTGACCATCATTTTTGGCCTACTGTCCGCCTTTTCTTATGGCTACGCAGATTTCGTTGGGGCCCTTGCCGCAAAGCGAATTCGAGCTGTTGCCGCCACCACATACTCATTTAGTGTCGGCCTAGTTCTCTCGATAGTTTTTAGCATCTTCATTGGCGCCGATTATTCGGCGCAAACAATTCAAGCAGGGATCTACGCCGGCGTCGCTGCTGCGGTAGCACTTAGCTGTCTTTACGCAGGCCTTGCGCTTGGACCAATCTCAATTGTGAGCCCGCTCACAGCAGTTATTTCTGCGATCATCCCGGTCTTGGTGGATGTTGCTTCTGGTCAAGAACTTTCCAACTTCGTTGTCATCGCGGTGGTTTTGATCTTGATCGCGGTTGTCCTGGTTGGTTTTGTGCCGGGCGATAATGTGAAGCTTCCCTCTCTACTGGCACTTGCCTACTCGGTTGGAGCCGGGCTTGGTTTTTCTGGCATCTTCTTGTTTCTAGATTCTGCCGCCGCCGATTCGGGGCTCGCGGTTCTTGTTGTGATGAAGGCTGTCGGGCTGGTGTTGCTTGTTGCGGGGCTGTTTGTGCTTTGGCTAAGAGCACCGAAGAATCGCTACATCGAAAAAATTGCTGACTATAAACTTGCGGGTCTCCTTGTTTTAGCTGGGCTCGGCGATGTGCTTGGTAACGTCACATTTTTGATTGCAACCAGATCTGGCGCGCTTGCAGTGGCGGCGGTGCTAACCGCGCTTTATCCGGTGGGAACGATATTGTTGGCGCGGGTGTTTCTAAAAGAGCGCATCGCTTTATCGCAGGGTGCAGGAATAGTTTTGGCGCTTGGGGCATGTGCCCTGCTGGCCATTGGGTAATAGAAAATAGAAATGAGCAACATGTCATCACGTAGACGCTGGATCGGTCTTGTCTTTATTTCAATGGCTATTTCCCTGGTAATCATCGACGGAACCATCGTCAATACAATTTTCCCGGCCATCATCGATGAGCTAGGGCTGTCATCCACCGAGGTTCAGTGGGTACAGGAAAGCTACATCTTGGTCCTTGCTTCACTGCTATTGGTGTTTGGTTCAATTGCTGACCGCTTCGGCAGAAAGCGAATGCTGAACATCGGAATCGTGATTTTCATCATCGCATCAATCTGGGCGGGTCTTACTGAATCTTCTATCGAGTTGATTTTGGCAAGGGTTGTTCAGGGTGTCGGTGGAGCGATGGTTCTGCCAACCACGCTTTCACTCGTCAATGCAAACTTCCAGGGCCGCGAACGTGGAATTGCCTTTGGTATTTGGGGTTCCACTATCGGAGGCATGGTGGCGGTTGGGCCGGTGCTCGGAGGCTGGCTAGCAACAGATTTCACCTGGCGCTGGGCGTTTATGATAAATCTCCCACTTGGAATCATCATCTTGGCAGGGCTTTTGTGGCTAGTACCAGAATCAAAGTCTCCGCAGCGTGCCGGGGGCATCGACTGGACCGGAGCAGTTATCTCCGTGGTCATGTTCTCCACCTTGGTGTTCGGTCTTATTGAAGGCCGCATCTACGGCTGGTGGACACAGACCGAGAACCAGTTCAGCCTCGGTAATTTCGTTTGGCCAACAGACACCATTTCGGTTATCCCGGTTGCACTTGCCATCTCAGTGATTTCAGGCCTGGCATTTGTTCGCTGGGAAATCAGGCAAGAAAAGGCTCACAAGAATGTGATTCTGGATCTTGGCCTGTTTTCAATTACGTCTTTTAGAAACGGATCAATCGCTGCCGGAATCATCTCAATGGGTGAGTTTGGAATCCTGTTCGCACTGCCGCTTTGGTTGCAGAACGTTCTGGGTCTTTCTCCAATCAGCTCCGGTTTGGTGCTGCTATGGCTTGCAGTCGGTGCCTTCTTGGCAAGCGCCATTGGTGGCGCACTAAGCGGCAAACTTCCGCCGGCCAGGGCAGTTCAAGTGGGAGTTTTGCTTGAGCTGACAGCCGTTATCGGAATCGCGCTTTTGGCCAGCACTGAAACCGGCTGGGTTGCGGTTGCCCCACTGCTATTTGTTTATGGAATCGGTATCGGTTTGGCCACGGCCCAACTAACCGGTGTTGTGATGCAGGACGTGCCAATGGCTCAAAACGGTCAAGGCTCTGGATCGCAGTCAACTGTTCGTCAGGTTGGTTCCGCGCTCGGCATTGCGGTTCTTGGAACCATGTTGTTCACCGGAGTTCAAGGAAACCTGGAAACCAGGTTGCAGGACACCGATTTGACTGCCCAGCAGCAAGCTCAGGTTGTTGAGGTTGTGGTGGATTCTGCCGGCGGCGCGATACCGGTCTTGGATGAGATTTTGTTGCCACAGCAGGTTTCCCCGCAAGTGGTTGACGATGTCATCTACCAGTCCGGTGAGGCCTTCACAGAGGGCGTTCACTTGGCAGCCTGGGCTGCAGGCCTGTTCTTGTTCCTAGGCTTCTTATCGACCTTTCAACTTGGTAGAAAATCAAAGGTGCCGCTGGTCTAACCAGACCGATATTCATTAGTTAGTCTGTAGCTGTGTCTACCAACTGGAGAATGGCAGGATACGTCTTCATCGGAGGCGCCCTAGGGACAATGCTTCGATATTTATTGTCCGAAGTGATTGCCATAAACACTGAGTTTCCAACCGGTGAACTAATAGCCCTGACCACGGTCAATTTACTTGGCGCATATTTTCTGGGACTAACCGCAAGACTTCCCTACTTCCAAACCATGTGGTGTAAGTGGCTTTGGGCCTATGGGTTTGCAGGCGGCTTCACCACCATGAGCGCAGTGACACTCTTTGTTGACATCAACGGCTTAACCTGGGAGATTTTCGCAATGCTGCTTGGCGGCATTGCAAGCTATGGAGCAGGCTGGCACCTCGGCAGGAGAGTTCAGCAAAAGGCGGATGCCGAATGAGTAACCCGATCTTGATGACACTTTTGATTGGTGCTTTCGGAGGCCTGGGAAGCATCGCGAGGGTGTTTCTGATTCGTTGGGGTGGCGTGCTGCCATTTGGTTTATTTCTCACCAACGGCTTAGCGGCAGCTTTAGTTGGATATATCCACGCTGGCAACCTGGCTCAGGATTATCTAGTGATCGGCGTTGTTGGGTTGGCCGGTGGGTTGTCGACGTTCTCAGGTATAGCTAAGGCTGGCTTTGACTTCTACCACCGAGGTCGAGTAGCGCAGATGTTCTTGACCGTCGCGATAAACATAGTTATTCCACTACTTACCCTCACACTGGCTTTGAGGTTCACTTAGCCCTGTTAGAATTGGGCCAAAGATTCCCGCAGGTTTCCTGGGTAGGGATTTTGCCCAGATTATTCAGAGAAAAAGGGGGCTCGCCATGGGGCGTGGCCGTCAAAAAGCCAAGAACACCAAGGTTGCCAGAGAGCTTAAGTACTTTAGCCCGGCAACCGATTACTCTGCGCTCCAAGCAGAGCTAAGCAAAGTGCCAGAGGGCGAATCCCAATATGAAGACAAGTGGGCTGGCCTTTATGAGGACGATGAGACCGAAGAAGAACAGGCCTAGCTAGTAGTTAGTTCAAAAATTATTACCAGGCATATGCCGAAACAACCAAGCCAACAAGTATCTTGAGATTGATTCTCGAATCCGAGTAGTTCTCGTCCAGTGCAAAATTCTCGCCGTCTTCGGCAGCAATTCGAGCAGTCAGATCGGCATTTTCGATGTAGGAAATTGCAGCGACTTTACTCATTCCGATTACCTGGCAGCCAACCAGCTTTGTCTCAGCGTGCTGCTCGGAGAACTGATCGGTGCTCAAATCAATAAAGCAAAGTTCGTTTGGAGTATCTAGAACACTCGAGACCGAAGCATTGTTGGCGCCGGTAATCAGGCCAGCGACAAAGGCGGCTGAAGCAACCAACAAGCCAATGATTGCAACGACTGCGGTTTGTTTATTTGGCATACTCCCCAACTAGCCGAACCGCGCCGCCGCGGGTGCCCTTTGCCTCCGACAAGTAGCCGTTCGCCTCTGCGTTTTCAGGTTTTGATTCGATAACACCGAGTTGCCAGCTCAAAACTCCAAGCTCTTTCAGACTTCCAGCGATTGCTGCTGCGCTATCCTCACGAACTACAACTGCGAACCCAAGACCTAGGTTCCAGGTTGATTCCAGATCGAATAGATCAATGCCAGCCGACTCAGCCAGGACCTGGAAGACCGGTTGCGGTTGCCAACTTGCCCGCTGAACATCCAAGGAAACATGGGAAGGCAGGACCCTGGAAAGATTTGCTGCAATACCGCCGCCAGTGATGTGGCTCATGGTTGAAAACTTATTTTGGAAGCGAATATCTTGAAGCAGCTTGTTCAGCACTCCGGTGTAGAGGGCGGTTGGCTCCAGTAGCTCTTCACCCAAAGTTCTTCCGAATTCAGCAATCACGTCGGTGTATTGCCAGTTGTTGTCGGCGACAATCTTTCGAACCAATGAGTAACCGTTTGAGTGCAGGCCAGATGACTCTAAGCCCAAAACGACATCACCAATTTCAACTTTTTCGCTGGAAAGAATCTTGTCTTTTTCAACCACTCCCACGGCAGCGCCTGCCACGTCGTACTCGTGTGGTCCGAGAAGTCCCGGGTGTTCGGCCGTTTCGCCACCAACAAGTGCCACGTCGACCGCCTTGCAGGCCTTGGCAATGCCCCGAACGATGTCCGCTATGCGAGTTGGCTCCAACAGGCCGCAGGCTATGTAGTCGGTCATGAACAAACTGCGAGCGCCGGTAACCACGATGTCATCAACGACCATGCCAACTAGATCCTGGCCAATGGTGTCGTGCTTATCCATGGCTTGAGCAATAGCAACCTTGGTGCCAACGCCATCGGTCGTGGTTGCAAGAATCGGGTGCTCGTAGGATTTCAGGATGCTGGCATCGATCATGCCGGCAAAGCCGCCGAAACCACCCAGAACCAAGTTGTTGTGAGTGGCGGAAACCGCCTGCTTCATAAGTTCTACTGCCTTGTCACCGGCTTCAGTGTCCACTCCTGATGCTGCATAGGGATTAGTCATGAGTTGTGCACGTGACCCTCTGCCTCGATGGTCGCGACTGGACGCTCCAATAGGTTCTTGCCCAGACGATCTGCCGCTGGAAGCTCTATTGGATACTTACCGGTGAAGCAAGCGGTGCAGAGCTTTTCCTCGGGCTGGTTGGTGGCTTCGACCATGCCGTCCTTGGAGAGATAGCCAAGCGAATCGGCACCAATTGATTGTCTGATATCTTCCAAATCAAGCCCAGAAGCAAGCAATTCGGCGCGAGATGCAAAGTCAACGCCATAGAAACATGGCCAAGTTATCGGTGGGCTAGAAATTCGAACGTGGATCTCGGCAGCCCCTGCCTCTTTCAGCATCTTTACTAGCGCCCGTTGAGTGTTGCCTCTCACGATCGAGTCATCAACCACTATCAAGCGCTTGCCGGCAATTACCTCTTTTAGTGGGTTCAGCTTCAACCGGATGCCCAGCTGGCGAATGGTCTGCGAGGGCTCGATAAAGGTTCTGCCGACGTAAGCGTTCTTCACTAGCCCGTGACCAAAAGGAATTCCAGACTGTTCGCTATAGCCAATGGCGGCTGGTGTTCCAGATTCTGGGGTTGGCATCACCAAGTCGGCCTCAACCGGGTGCTGCTTGGCCAAGGTTCTGCCCATTTCAACTCGTGCCTCGTAGACCACGCGACCGCTGATAGCAGTGTCGGGCCTTGCAAGGTAGACATACTCAAATACGCAACCGGCTCGTTTTTCGGTCGCAAACCTAGAAGACCGCAGCCCGTTTTCGTCAATTGCAATCAGCTCGCCAGGCTCAACCTCGCGAACAAAAGAAGCTCCAACAATGTCAAGCGCCGCCGACTCCGAGGCAACTACCCAGCCGCGCTCAAGCCTGCCAAGCACTAGTGGCCTGACTCCCTGCGGATCTCTTGCCGCATACAAAGTCGACTCGTCCATGAACACCAAGCAGTAGGCGCCCTTGACCTTTGGCAACAGCTCAATTGCTGTTTGCTCCAGCGAGCTATCTGGGTTTCCGGTTAGTAGCGCAGTTAGCACGGCGGTGTCAGTGGTATTGCCACTACTAAGTTCTGATTCGTGGTTTGGATAGCGCTTATCAAGTAGTTCCAGTAACTCGGTGATGTTGGTTAGGTTGCCGTTGTGACCAAGTGCCACGGTTCCATAGGCAGTTCTACCCAGAGTTGGTTGCGCATTTCTCCAATGCGAAGATCCGGTTGTTGAGTAACGATTGTGGCCGACTGCGATGTGGCCCTTTAAAGATTCCAGTGCTGCTTCGTTGAAAACCTGTGAAACCAAACCCATGTCTTTATAGACCAAGATGTTTTCACCGGTGGAAGTGGCAATGCCAGCAGATTCCTGACCGCGGTGCTGAAGTGCATAAAGACCAAAATAAGTGAGCTTAGAAACTTCTTCGCCTGGAGCCCAGACACCAAAAACTCCGCACTGGTCCTGTGGACCCTTCTCCCCCGGGAGAATGTCGTGGTTTAGCTTTCCGTCGCCGCGCATCACTTGCTAACCCTATTGACCAGGGCCCGCTTGGTGCGGCGCGAAGAAATAAGGTCAAAAGCAATTGCAAACAGAACCCCGAAGCCAAGGCCCAAGCTACCGAGAGCAATAACCAACAAGCCCAGCACATTTTCGTTTGACCTGGTTGCATCAGGAATAAGTAGATTCAGACCAAAAGCCAACACAACACCTAAGGCCGCGCCAGTAAGCGCGAAGGCTAGAACCTTGGGCGCCCTGCGGATTTCTACTTCTTCAGACTTGTCTTGATTTTTTTTGGCCACGGGTCAATATAATCACGCAATTGCCCGGCACTCCCAAATCGAGACTAAACAACTAGCTTCCGACCGGAAAAACCTTTGCTAATTCAGCGGCTTTCTCGCCGGAAAAATTGCAACCAGGCGTGAGCCTGGCCTGATTGATAGTCATTTCACCCGCACAAAGAGCAAGAAAAACTTCAGAAGTGAGCTCTACAACATTGGGCGGAGTGCCCCTGCGGTGATTCATGCCCTCAATGCACTGGACCGCTCCAAATGGTGGCACCCGCAACTCGACAGTTCCACCGCGGTGGTCTTTTTCGATCTGCTGCAGCAGGTATCGAACTGCAGTTGGCAGCTGGCCCTGAAGATCGGCTAACGCAGACTCACCGTCGGCAGTCGAGATCTGCTTTTTGCTCATCACCCAATTATGGCAAGTGTGACTGTGCTTATTGAATTGGTAAACTTCTTAGGATGAGAATTTTGGTTGTGGGCTCCGGTGCTAGAGAGCACGCGATTATCAAAGCTCTGATTAGAACCGGCACCGAGGCGCGCGACATTGTCTGTGCTCCAGGAAATGAATACATCGCCAAACAAGTCGAGATTCGAGCGCTCGATGATGCCAGCGACAAACTTGCAGTCACCAAAATTGCCCTGGAAGAAGCAGTTGACCTAGCCGTTATTGGCCCAGAGGCACCGCTGGTTGCAGGAGTGGCGGATGCCCTTCGTACCCAAGGTATTCCAGTGTTTGGACCCGATCAAAAAGCTGCTGCTCTAGAGGGCAGCAAGCAGTTTGCCAAAGAGATCATGGCCGCCCAAGACATCCCAACTGGTATGTCAAGACGTTGCGACACAATCGCAGAGGTCGAAGATGCGATGAGCCAGTTCGGTTCCCCCTACGTGATTAAGGCCGACGGCCTTGCGGCAGGCAAAGGTGTCGTTGTCACCTCAAACAAAAAAGAAGCTCTTGACCACGCAGCCAAGTTTTTAGACGAAGGCGTTTTAGTAGAAGAGTTTTTAGCGGGCGAAGAAGTAAGCCTGTTTTTCTTGTCCGACGGCAAAACAGTCATGCCGCTAAGCCCAGCCCAGGATTACAAGCGTGCCTTTGATAATGACCAAGGCCCAAACACCGGCGGCATGGGTGCCTACTCTCCGCTTCCCTGGCTTCCTGAAGGTTTCGTCGAAGAAGTCACAACAAGAATTGCTCAACCCACGATCAATGAGCTAAAAAAACAAGACGCAGAATTTATTGGCTTGCTCTACTGCGGACTAATAATCACCGACCGCGGCATCAGGGTTATTGAATACAACGCTCGCTTTGGTGACCCAGAAACTCAAGTTGTGCTTGCAAGGCTCACAACTAATCTTGCTGAGCTACTGATGAGTGCCGCCAGTGGGAAATTAGATGTTGGACCAACCGCTGAGTTCTCGGACAAGGTAGCCGTGACGGTTGTCTTAGCCTCCGAAGGGTATCCGGCTACAACTGCCCCAATTCGTGAAGTGACGGGCATGGAAAGTGCCGAGAGCATGGACGATGTTGAAATCTGCAAGGCGGGTGACACCGGAAGAGTACTGTCGGTTGTTGGCCTTGCGGGCTCCTTCCCGGAAGCAAGAGCACTTGCTTACGAGGGCATATCCAGAATCAAGCTTGAAGGTTCGCACTTCCGAACCGACATCGCACTCAAGGTCGCAACCAAGGCTGCCGGCTAAATGGAGATCCCAGGTTTCAGTCATGTTTATTCGGGCAAGGTTCGAGATCTCTACGCTCCAGAAGACCCTCAACACCAACACTTGGTCCTGGTGGTTGCAAGCGATCGCATCAGCGCCTTTGACACCGTCCACTCGCCTGAAATTCCGGGTAAGGGCGCGAACCTAACCGGGCTGACTAATTACTGGTTTGACCGGCTTGATGTCCCGAACCACAGAAGCGATGAGCTAGCTGTTCCAGAGATCGTCAAAGACCGAGCCGTGATCGCAAAGCGCTTGGACATGTATCCGGTTGAGTGCGTAGTCAGGGGCTACATCTCTGGCTCCGGCTGGAGTGAGTATTTAGAAACCGGTGCCATTTGTGGTGTCGAGCTGCCCGCAGGGCTGAAGTTCGGAGACAGGCTACCGAAGCCGATTTTCACTCCAGCCTTCAAGGCGGAGCTCGGTGACAAAGATCAGAACATTAGTTTTAGTGAAACAGTCGATCTTGTCGGCCAAGAAATTTCTGAAAAGCTAAGAGATTACAGCCTAAAAATCTTCGAGCGAGCAAGTCAAATAGCTATTGAAGCTGGACTAATTCTTGCCGACACTAAATTTGAATTCGGCAATGACCCAAAAACCGATGTTCTGACTCTTGGCGATGAGGTTTTGACTCCCGATAGCTCAAGATACTGGGACCAGGAACTTTGGAATCAGGGGATCAGGGATCAGAGCTTTGACAAGCAAGGCGTGAGAAATTGGCTCAAGGAAAATTGGGACCTAAAAACCACTCCGCCATTATTGCCAAAGCAAATAGTTGATGAAACTTCTGCGAAGTATCAAGAACTCTCTAGCCGTCTAGGGGCTATCTAACGTAGACTGGAAGTTATTCGAGGCGCAAAATCCGCGCCCAACTGTGTCCAGCAACCAAAGAAGACAAAAAATTTGAACTTTTTAAAAACAAAACTAAGTGCGCTCGTATCAAGCTCTGACCCTCGCTATCGCCCACGCCCAACTGTCCGCGAAGCTCTGAGAAGCCCGAAACTCTTGCTTCGGGAATCTCTGGCTGGCTTAGTAGTAGCACTCGCGCTGATTCCAGAGGCAATTAGTTTTAGCATTCTGGCCGGTGTTGACCCACGAGTTGGGCTATTTTCAAGCTTTGTAATGGCAATCACCACCTCGATTCTCGGTGGTAGGCCAGCGATGATTTCGGCGGCAACTGGTGCAATTGCACTGGTGATTGCCCCGGTTGCCAGAGACCATGGCCTTGACTACCTGCTTGCAACCGTGATCCTCGGCGGTGTTTTCCAGCTGGTGCTGGCTGCCCTAGGTGCTGCCAAGCTAATGCGATTTATCCCCCGCAGCGTGATGCTCGGGTTTGTTAATGCGCTTGCAATTTTGATCTTTATGGCTCAGCTGCCTCACTTAATTGGTGTGCCGTTTGCGGTCTACTGGCTGGTGGGCCTTGGTCTTCTCGTAATGATCGGTATGCCAAGACTTACCAAGGTAATCCCTGCTCCACTGGTAGCAATCGTGCTTGTGAGCGCAATGGTTGTAATCATGGCGATCTCAGTTCCAACCGTTGGCGACGAGGGCGAATTGCCGCAGTCACTTCCGGAGCTGTTGACTCCAAACGTGCCGATGACAGTTGAAACTTTCAACATTATTGCCCCCTACGCACTCGCCATGGCGCTGGTTGGTCTTTTGGAGTCCCTGATGACCGCGAAGTTGGTCGATGAGATCACTGACACTCACAGCCAGAAAACCAGAGAGTCGCTTGCTCAGGGTGCGGGAAACATTCTTTCCGGACTCTTCGGTGGCATGGGTGGTTGCGCGATGATCGGTCAGACCATGATCAACGTCAAGGCATCCGGTGCCAGGACTAGAATCTCGACTTTCTTGGCCGGCGTGTTCCTTCTGATCTTGGTTGTAAGCCTCGGAGACATCGTGGCCCAAGTTCCAATGGCCGCTCTGGTGGCGGTCATGTTGATGGTTTCTTTCGGAACCTTTAATTGGCACAGCATTCAGCTCAGCACACTCAAACGGATGCCAAAGAGCGAAACAACAGTGATGCTTGCAACCGTTGTGGTTGTGGTTTGGACCCACAACCTTGCAATCGGCGTGATTGTTGGCGTGATTGTTGCCATGGTTGCATTCGCAAGACGAGTTGCCCACTTCGCCTCAGTTACTAGAACCGTTGGTGGCGATGACGAAGTTTCCGTGGCCTACTACACGGTTCAGGGCGAACTGTTCTTTGCCTCGAGCAACGACCTGACTACCTTGTTCGAGTACTCCGATGACCCTGATGAAATTG
>Ga0307980_1000142_pt1 | contig 35096 bp, 35 predicted proteins | sample OrgLakmetage1060_FD_201817 | JGI IMG/M metagenome (GOLD analysis project Ga0307980, IMG submission 201817) | Saline water microbial communities from Organic Lake, Antarctica - #1060 | ecosystem: Environmental > Aquatic > Non-marine Saline and Alkaline > Saline | place: Antarctica: Organic Lake... | reverse complement strand
GATAAATCAGGAACCACCCGAGTATATATGGTCTTGCAATTAGAGGATTGCACAGGTACTGTTGTTTTCACCAGTAAAAAAGGAGTAGGGACAACCAAATCCTATGATAAAGCCTATTTTGAAGCGCTAAGAGATGCGATAACTTCTTTTGATGAGGTAGATTATGAGTACAGGCCTAAAGCTGTAGTAGAGGAGCAAGCAATAATTAAAGAAAAAACACCAATTCAACAACCTGAAAAAGCCCCTGAATTTAACACGCAAGTAAAGGATCGTCAAGTTACAGATGCAGCGGCAGTGGAGATGCCGTTTGAATTAACACAAATTAAAAGGGACTATACAACCACAGACCATTCTTTTTCTTTAATGAGCTCTTCTGATGGCTACACTATTTTCAGAGGTGATATGATCATAGGAACCTTAAAGAAGAGTAAAGGAGGTTGTTATCTTGCAGTAACGACTAACTTTATAGGAATAGGTTATAAAACTGCAGGCGGTTTTTCTATTGAGCACACTGCTGATGGGAAGGATCAGGTTATGGAGTTTTTGAGACAGTAAATACTATCAATTAAACATGCTTTCCCACCTCAAAACCATATTTCCCTAAATATTGATTACCGCTCTCTATCGCATCTTCTTCTAATGTGGTTCCCATAGAATCATTCCATCTGTTGAGGTATCCGAAAAGCGATATCACTCCTAGCATCTCTACTACCTCTCCTTCATTCCAATACTGGTGTAAACGTTTTTTTATAGTTATATCTACACCATTAGGCACTTGGCTGGCTGCTAGAGAAAAATCAAGGGCAGCACGTTCTGCTTCGTTGAAAGCTGGATGTGTACGGTATTCCCAGATGTTGTCTAGTTGTTCCTGTGCTGCTCCATAACGTTCTGCCGCTCTTATAGCGTGCGCTTGACAGTACCTGCATCCCGTAGCATTGCTAGAAACCCACGCGATCATTCTTTTCAATGCGCTGGTGACGCGACCTTCATTTGCCATTACAGCTTTATTAAGGTTTATAAAAGCTTTGGATATCGCAGGACGTCTTTGCATGGTCAGTACAGAATTAGGACAAAACCCTAAGGTCTCATTGAAAAATGCAGCAAGCGCTGCTGTTTCTGGATCGTGGCTGGCGTCTAGTGGCGTTACTAATGGCATTCTTGGAATTTTGTAAGATTGATTCTGCAATTTACATATTAAAGATAACGGAAATGCCGCAAAAAGGAACCTGGTAAGTCATATTTATATTCCAAGACTCTTTTTTACATCTTATCTTTACCAAATGCGATGGACTCTTAAACCCATACCAGATTCTCAAAAACAACAACAACTTGCTCAGGAATTAGGGATTGATCCTTTTCTTGCTGGTTTGTTAGTGCAGCGTGGTGTGGACGCTTTCGCGAAAGCGAGATCCTATTTCAGACCTGATCTAGAAGAACTTCACGACCCTTATCTTATGAAAGATATGGATCTAGCAGTAAAACGTATTCAAAAAGCGGTGGGTAATAATGAGAATATCCTTGTTTACGGAGACTATGATGTAGATGGGACGACTAGCGTGGCACTGATGTCTACTTTTTTAGAAAGTTTCTACGACCGTGTTTCTACTTATATTCCCGACCGCTATGAGGAAGGCTATGGAATAAGTTATAAAGGAATCGATTTTGCAGCTGATAATGATTTTTCACTCATTATAGCTTTGGATTGTGGTGTAAAAGCTATCGATAAAGTAGCTTATGCTAAAGAAAAAGGGATCGACTTTATTATTTGCGATCACCACAGACCGGGGAAAGAATTACCAGATGCTGTAGCGGTTCTCGATCCCAAACGCCCTGACTGCTCTTATCCTTATGACGAATTGTGCGGTTGTGGTGTAGGTTTTAAATTATGCCAAGCCTTAACAATGGCAAACGACTGGGAATTTGAAATTTTGATACCTTATTTAGACTTAGTAGCCACGGCAATAGGAGCAGATATTGTGCCTATGACTGGTGAGAATAGAATCCTCGCTTACCACGGCCTTAATGTCATTAATACGAGTCCGCGGGCGGGATTTGAGGCGATTATATCCAATTTAAATAAAACAACACTTACGATTACTGACGTTGTTTTTATCATTGCCCCCCGCATCAACGCTGCGGGAAGAATGAAGCATGGACTTCATGCAGTAGAGCTTCTTAAAGAAACAGATATAGAAAAAGCACAAGAATTTGCAGCGTCAATTGAGAACTATAATTCTGATAGGAGGGAACTGGACCAATCGATAACGCAAGAAGCCATACGGCAAATTATAGCTAATAAGGAAGAAGATAAATTTACGAGCGTAGTCTATGATGCCAGCTGGCATAAGGGCGTGATAGGAATAGTGGCTTCTAGATTGATAGAAAATTATTACCGACCTACATTAGTATTTACTAAATCTGGAGATCGACTCGCGGCAAGTGCTCGCAGTGTCAAAGGTTTTGATGTGTATAATGCACTAGAACAATGTGCTGATTATATCGAGCAATTTGGTGGACATATGTATGCTGCTGGATTGACATTATTACCAGAGAATTACGAAAAATTCAAAGTCCGCTTTGAAGAAGTAGTTTGTGCCACTATAGAAAACAAACACTTGACTCCAGAAATTCAAATAGATGCGGTACTTCCATTGGAACAGATTACACCAAAATTTTACCGCATTCTCCAGCAAATGGCACCATTCGGTCCAGGGAACATGACCCCAGTGTTTCTGACAGAAAGTGTGGTCGATACAGGTTTTGGTAAATGTGTGGGTAAAGAGGAAGACCATCTTAAAATTAAAGTAGCTTCAAAAAAAGGGGATAGCATTGCATTTAATGCTATAGGTTTTAATATGGGAAGTAAATGTAAGCAAATTACCGATGGTAAAAAATTCCACATTGCTTATTCTATCGATGAAAATGAATGGCAGGGAACTACTTCCTTACAGTTGAGATTAAGAGATCTCAACTCTTAAAGAACAGAAGGTAATTCTTCTACTTTCCCTTGAAAGGTAAGTAGCTTGGAGGCATCATAAAGTTCTTCCCAATTCGTATCACTGATATCTTTAAAGGAAGGAACGATTCTTTTGATTTGATTTTTAAAGGTATCAATATCTCCCTCGCTTAGTCGCACTGCTTTACGCAAATACTTTTTATTTTCATGAAATATAGAATCGTTTTTAAAAGAAGAATTTTTAACAGTTAAGGTGATTTCGTCTAATGTATTAGAAGACACTTTATGCGCTGTTTCCATTTTTTGAGCAACTGAATGAAAAGAAGTTAGCATAAATAGGACACTAAAAAAAGCAAATTTTATAGCTGAATTTCTCATAATTGTGATTTTAAGATAAAATTTTAAATGACCACACAAAGATCGTTAAATTGATTTATGAGATGCTTAGACATACTTCTTTTAGAATGTTATATAATTCCCTATATTTTATTTTTTGTAAGTAATGTCTTCAAATGTTCCATACAGACGCAAACATATACCGTTGATAAACTCACTTATTCCTGCGGCTCTAACCCAAATAGGAGTTCCTTTAGCTGTTATTAATTCCAATTCAAGGTCGTAAGAAGTCCCCTTTGTGATGGCTTGAAAAAAAGCTTTTGTAATTTTCGTGCGAGATGCTCCAGATTTATAAAAGTCGAGTGCTTCGTTTGCTTTTGGAATAAAGTCTTTAGGGGTCTCGTGTATAGTTCTTGTGGCGTTTGACCAGTGTAGCTCACCGTTTATATGGTCGTATTCCCAGGTGCCTATTTGCTTGCGCAAGCAGGCTTTAAAAAGCAAGTCATAATCATACAGGTTCTTTCTCCTTAGTTCAACTGCTTCTGTTAGATCTTCAGTTACTATGATCACTCCAGTAACTTTATCATCATAATTGTGCCACGGCTTCATATTCCATTTTATCCACCGTTGCTTGCCGTTTATTATTAACAACTCTTCGTCACAAGACTCTTCAGAGCCTTTAAGTACCCGTTGGTGTACTTCTTTCCATTCTCTACTTAGTATAGGGAAAAGATCGTAATGATGCATCCCTTTAATGTCAGTGTATCCCAAATTATAATCTTCACACCACTTTGAAGAGTGTGCTACATATCTAAGGTCATTATCTAAAAAAGCTATGGCTATAGGTGCTTGAGTTATGATCTTTAATTGATCAACAATTCTTTCGGAAAAAATACTTCTCATTTTAATAAAATACTAAAAAAAAGCATTAAATGTAGTTAATAAAATATTAAATAAACAGTTATAAGCAAAATATTATAAGAATACCTTGGAGTTTGATCTAGACGATATAGGAACGTATCCCATGTTTCAAAAATGCATGGTAGCCTATTTAATACTATTCGCGAGCTACTGATCGACTGTCTTCACCTTCCCAATTTTTCTCCTACCTAAGAGATACTTACAGCTGGACAGATTTTTTAGTTCCCAGAAAACAGATGCAGATATGAACATTTTGCGAAACAGCTTTTGCTGAAGTCAGTTTTGATAAAGTGGGGTTGAGGTTAGTTGCTTTTGAGAAATCTATCAAGTCTCAAAACCTCTTAAAGATATTAATGTGTTGATTTATGATTTATGTATGGGATATTAAAACTGTAAAAAATACAGCCTTATTGGTAAGTTACATGACTTCTGTTGTGCTAAAGGGTGTGTTTAAAATAGAAGCGCAAAATGTTAAAACCGAATCAGCTGAAAATCTTTTCCATCAAAGACACCATAGCGGTATTGAGAAATCCAGTCTCCTAGATTGATATAGGTAGATGTTTCCCCTACTTTGATTTGCATAGGTAAGTGTCTGTGACCAAAAACAAAATAATCAAAATGCTCTTTTTCCAGTTTACGCTTTGCATACTGAGCAAGCCATTCATTTTCTTCCCCTAGAAATTGAGCATCCTCTTCACCAGAGATGAGTTTATTTTTTACGGATAGGTGTCTTGCAATACGCACTCCCATATCTGGATGTACCCATCGGAAACACCATTGGAAAAAGGGGTTGGTAAACACCTTTTTCATACGTTTATAACCCTTATCGCCAGGACCTAAGCCGTCGCCATGCCCGATAAGGAACTTCTTGTTATTAAATTCAAATGTCTGAGGGGCATGATACACAGGGATCCCTAATTCTTCTTCAAAATATCCGAACATCCATAAGTCGTGATTACCGACAAAAAAATAGATGGGTATACCACTGTCAACGATTTCTGCTAGTTTTCCTAGGACGCGTACCTGGTTTTTAGGAACTACCGTTTTATACTCGAACCAAAAGTCAAATAAATCTCCCAATAAAAATATAGCAGCAGCATCTTCTTTAACTTGATCCAACCAAGCTAAAAATTTTCTTTCACGAGGTTTGCTCAATTCTTGAGTTGGAGCACCTAAGTGATTATCGCTAGAGAAGTATATTTTTTTTCCTTCGGGAATTTGCATGTGAGCAAAGATAGGTAGATGAAATCACAAATCACAAACAACAAAAACACCTATTGTTTATTCAATGCTTCACTTTTGAATAATTGATGGTCTATTGCCTATTGGTAATTTCACTGTTAATATGAAGTGGTGTTGAGAACATAAAAAAAAGCGTTTGGTGAAGCATGGAACAGTTTTCAGCACTTATGTAGTTGAAACCTACTTCAAATCTCTATTCTATATTCTTTCAGCTCTAACTGCTGAGCTCACCGAAGGAAGCGGTCTTGAATCTTTTTTAAATTTTTGTTGAGATCTAAATTTCTAGTTTATCTTTCAGTCATGATCAATAAACGACTTCTGGTTAAAAACTTGCTGGCGCATAACGACGAGAATAGTTTTTATGATAAAAAACTACGTATTGATTTAAGTAATAAAGAAGGAAAGGCTAAGTTTTTAAAACACATTTGCGCCCTTTCTAATACCAATCCAAAAAATAACAGTTATATCGTTATAGGGATTGACGATGAGATCAATGGTATAGTAGGAGTCGATTTCTTTGACGATTCTAAATTACAAAACCTGATCAATGCTTATCTGACTAATGCTCCTATCATACAGTACGAGAATATTGCTTTCCCTCATTTAGAAATCGGTAAAGTGGTTGGATTAGTAACTATTAGAGCTCAAGATGGACTTACGGCACTGCGCAAAAACATTTGGAAATATTACGGAGGGACGGTTTTCTTTAGAGATGGAAGTATTTCTATGCCTAAAGCTTACGATGTAGAGATCAAAGATGTCAATTCTCAAATTGTAGAACAACTAGAAAAAAAGGCGAGTAATAATATTGAGCACACTTTAGACAGCGTGGTTGAATTTTTAGCTCGTAAAAATCAAGGCTTAGAGACACATTATAAGGTTTTTAAAGAACAATTTGTTATTTGTTGGTCAGGAAAAGTAAAGCGTAAAAATGGCGAGACCTATTATTCTAGAGTAGATATTGAAATGGTGAATGAACAAGTACGACTATTTTACAGCACGCTGGATGAGGTGCAAATTTCTTTTGATGAAGATAGTTTTAGCATATTAGAATTTGTGGAATTAGGAATAGGAAAAAACCAGAAGTACCACCCACTGGAGCGACAGACCTTGCGATTTTTCCCTAACGGGACGTATAAGTTAGAAAATAAAATCCTTTTTAACCCACCTTATTATGACCGCAGGACCTTACACCACATATACAATACTAACTTATCTCTTCTAAACAAGATGACAAACGGTATAGAGCTCAAAGAACAAGAATTGATAGATTTAAGACAGTTGCCAGAAACCATGTTGATTTGTCAATTCAACAACGTAGGTGAGCCAGTAGAAAAGATGAACGCGCATAAAAATTTGCTCAAGGCTTATCCAGAAACATATAAAGCATTTAAAGAAGCTTTGCGCGTACTGCGCAAGGTAAAATACAATTCATAATTAATGAGAACCATTGCAATAGGAGACATTCACGGCGGGTACAAAGCCCTCGTTCAATTAATAGATAAAATAAAATTAAAAGATGACGATCAGCTTATTTTCTTAGGAGATTATGTAGATGGCTGGTCTCAAAGTTATGAGGTGGTGGATTTTTTAATCTCGCTTTCGCGAAAGCGGAAACAAAACAAACAAACTCCTCCTATTTACCTTAGAGGTAATCACGATGAGTTAGTGGTAGAAAATTTACAAGCGGTGCACCCTCATAAAATGTGGTTATTTCATGGAGGTAAAAGTACTGTGGATAGTTATGCAAGCAGAACCAAGCAAGAAATCGAGGCGCATTTTGATTTTCTCAAGAACGATCTTCACAATTATTACGAGCTGAATGGGGATGGGTTTTTTCATGCAGGTTTTCACAATTTAAAGGGTCCTGGATATGAGTACTTTAAAGGAATTACCTATTGGGACCGTACGTTATGGGAAATGGCACTGGCCTTAGACCCCAATTTAAAAGACGACGACGATAAGTATCCTAATAGATTAAGACTCTACAAAGAGATTTTTATAGGTCATACCCCAACACACAGTTGGGAAGAATACCAGCCTATGAACGCTGCAAATGTTTGGAACCTCGATACTGCAGCGGCCTATAAAGGGCCATTAACGGCTATGTGTATAGAAACAAAAGAAATTTGGCAAAGTGACCCAGTGTACACTTTTTATCCAGAGGAGACTGGTAGGAATTAATAGTCTGATACATTTTCAAACTGTAACATAAAAGAGCTCGTTTTGAATTTCAAAACAAGCTCTTTTTCTTCATTTAAACAGCTAATCACCTCAATTTATAGGGACTTGATGAATTTCAGTTTGACCCGCGTGAGTTATATGCATGACATAAGTTCCCGTAGTTAAATGTGAAACATCAAATGACGTTCCTAATTCATGTCTAGTGATGTTCAAAACTTGATTACCACTAAAGTCGTATAGTTGTAGACTCACAAAATAAGTACAAAGACTAGTTCCTCCTATGTCAGTTAATCCATCGCTACAGGATCTGGAATAAAAAGTCCACTCTGGTTTTTGTACCATATCAATAGCGATTACTGTGCTGGCAGGAACTGGCGAAATCACAAAATTGTTACTAACTATGCCACTAGAGTTAGTGTTAGAACAATCGTTGCTACAGTTGTCGATATCCTTCACAAACTCCGCCCATTCTGACCAGCCACAAGCGTTTCTTGCTCGTACTTGAAATCTGAATAACTCATTACAGTCTGGATAGATACCTACCGTGTTATCTCTTCCAGTTCTTTGATCCCCATCCCAATAAGCAATAGATATAGGTAATTTTTGCATTTCTATCTCCTCTACTAGATCATAACGCTCTATTCCATTTATGCGTAAAGCTACAAAATCACAAAAGCCATTTGCGGGATATATGGATAGAAAAGTGGCAGAATCTATTTCTGTAAGAAAAGCATTATCAAGATTAGGAGTTCCAATATATAGTTGACGACTAAAACTTTGGCTAGGCCCTACGCCATTGTCTAAAATTACTTGTACGTAAGCTGGTCCGTTTTCTAAAGCCTCAAATTGAGCAGAGTATCCATTTCTAGAGATGATGGCCAGATTGTCACTAATCACGTAGGTAGGTTGTACAGCTACTTTACATTCATCTTCAAACCCCATAGTAACAATATCTCCTACACACATGGTTGATGGACTAGAGAAATTGGAGATATCCACCGGAAATTGAGGAGGTAAGACTTGACCGTTTGGAAGGTTTAAATTTGCGATAAGCCAGTCAATACTATTTTTATTAAAACTGGTATGCTGGGTATTTAACGACTCGCCATAATAACTATCAAATGGAGTGAGCTTATTGGAGTCACAGGTTAAATCAAAATTCAGCGGATTGTTCCAGTCTTGATCTGGATCAAGATGTGCAATTGCTGAAAATGAAGGAATGAAAGAGTTAATTTCATTAATAGTTCGTAATTGATACTCTAAACTGGTAATAGGTAAATCTACACCTCTAATAATATCTGGCCATGAATTTAAAGCTCCTTTAGCAAATTCATCTTGAGCTAGAAACCAGCCGCCAGGTACATTATCCATCACGCCTCTCAAATTACTATTGGGACTTTCCACAGTTTTAGTAGTAGGTAATTTATAAAATTTAGCAATTCTCGTGTTATCGCTTGTTGGCATGAAATACGCATCTAAGGTAGCAGCATGTGTTCTAAATACAACGGACCCTATCGGAAGATCGATTGTTATCTTTAAAAAAGCTCTTATACCAATAACCTTTTCTCCATCGTTAGCATAACTTCTATTAATCCCATCTTGATTATAATAATCAGTTGCCTTACTTCCTGTCAATGAGCCATTTACTAAAGATAAATTAATACACTTAGTAGGAAAGCCATTAGAATTGTTTAATCCATTTATGGCCTGGTTGTTATAATGCTCAGTAAAAGAAGAATTTCCTCTGTCTTGACTAAATCCTTGTAATAGCGTTTGTGCATTTAATAAATTTTGGTCTACATGATGATGGGACTGCCCAGGAGCTTTTCTGTGAAATTCTATTAATTGTTGTTGGGCTGCTGGGGAAGATAGTTGCTCAAAATAGAAATTATCAGCTGCATCATCAGAGTGTCCTCTGAGCATTACTGTTGATAAATAAATCAATGATTGAACTCCTAAGGGAATATTTGCTCCTAAATGCGGACTGTCTATACTCACCCAATGCGATACGTTATGATCCCAGGTGTCACTGTCTTGCGTTTGCTCTTCCATGGCTTCCATATAGGCAAGTGCATAACGAGATATTTGCCCTCCCATACTGGGGCCTATGATTTTTATTTGGGCATTGCTTCCAGCAGCGGCAATCCTGATTTTTGTTTCCTGCAATAATTTAATGAGGGCCATGGCATTACTTTCTATATAGTAAGCCCCACCATCTATAGTAACCACCTCACCAGTGTTTATGTCTACGGTATCATAGGTAGGATGGTTCACCATGATCACGTCAAAGCCTTGTGTACGTAAGGTTTCTAGTGCATTTCTAGGATTACCTTGAGCATCCTTATAATCTTGAAAATCATACATACTGTTATGAAACTCAGGATTAAATTGACCATCTTCTTTATTGGCTACCGCGCAGTTAAGATCTTGACCACAATCACAGTCTTCTATTTTGCGCTTGTCTCCTGGATCAAAGCCGTCTAGAATAATGATGGGATTGTCCAACTGGTTGTTACCGGCATCGTTTGTTGAATAGAAAATACGGTAATCAATTTCGGCTAAAATAGTTGGGTCATTTACTTCATAACCTGTAAAAGGAATATTGGCTATTATTCTGCCATTTTCCTTATACGCATCTCCTGCGCAAAAAGGGGATAATGTTTTAGGTGCTATTTGTGTTTGGTACTTGAAATAAGTACTTGATTTTGTAGTGATGCTCGTAAGATCCTCATAAATTATTTGATAAGTGGCTATTTTATCTCCATCAGTATTATAATTAACTTGTATTTGTTGCGTCTGCAAATTATAATTACTGATCAAATTCCTAGGAATCCCATCACCAAAATCTGCTGTAAGCGTCTTAATACGTTGCTGTTGATTTTGAAAAAGGTACGTTGGATCAATTTTGTAGGTGATTCCAGTTCCTGCAATAGCCTTGACTAAGGGTGCAATAACTGTAGTATGTAAGGTATAAAAAGGGGACTGCCCAGGAATTTGAGAAAATTCCTGAGTGTTTTCATTATAGGTTAAACCACCTTGTTGTACCTCTTCAAAACGGTAATTCAACAGTTGGAAATCGGTGTTCAGGATACCCAATGGAACTACCTGATTTGTTTCTTGATGAATCAAGTCATCAAATTCGGATCGATTCACAAAGAGTACTTCATTACTCGCACGATGCATCTCGCTTAGTGCTTGTTTAAAATAAGTGTAGTCGGCAGTGTCAAAGTCTGCTTCCCTGTTAAAGTTGTAGAGATTTGCAAATTGTACTACTCGTTCATAAATGATACCGCTAGTAACACTAGCTTGATTGACGGTAACTAGGGCATCATCAAGGGTTTTTTCTTGATTTTGTGCCGTAGCGTTGCATAAGGATAATCCTATCCCTATGCTAAGAAGAATTCTTTTCATAAATTTGAATGTTTAATGGTTAATAAAATGCTTGTTAGTTGTTAAATATTTATGGACTGCCGTTGACGCGGCAGTCTTATTTTAATTAAACGGTGTTGATGGAAGTGAAATACTGTCTAAATCAAATCGACCTAAGTCAATTATTAAACTGTCAGTTTCTGATTGACTATTGTAAAGAACAGCTTGAAATGTTCCCGCATGAATAGAAAATTCTCCTGGGGACCTCTGGAGCTTTGTTATATTGATGGAACCAGAATTATCTTTTGACAAATAAAGTTGATATGAGTTAAACGCTTCACTCCAAATTCTCCCATAAATATAAGTGTGATTAGGACCATCTAACTCTCTTAAACCATTTGCCTGTCTTATCGGATAAAAACCAGTATCACCATCTGGGTTTTCGAATAAGTTTTCAATATGTATAATCAAAGATGCAGTGCGATTACTTTTTCGATCATATGCGTGAATTTCCCAATTATCCTCCTCAGACCTTAATGTTGTTAACCCCTTATTATCACTATTAATAGTACTTCTGCCATCTCGAGGTCTAAAGAACTTACCATCGATCAAACAACCAAAGGTGTTTTCTCCTGTCATGGTAATGGGTGGTAATAAAGATGCTGGATCTACTGAGTCATCACTGTTACAAGCGGTGAACAGTAATACTATGGGTAATAGGTATATGGTTTTCATAATTTTGTTTTTTTAGCTTTCGCGGAAGCGTTATGGTAAATGCTATTCCTATGCTTAGAATAATTCTTTTTTTATGCTGAGCGAATTAGGAATGTCATCAATAAGTTAGTTTACTGGTTGCTAATTTTTGCATTAGTTTTTACATGTTATTGAATGGGTATAGTCGGTGCGACAGTCTATTTTAATCGAAAGATGTAAACTGCAAGGATATAGAGTCTATATCAAATCTTCCTTTACTTATATATAAACTATCGGCTGCGTTATCGATGTTAACTAGATGAGCGTTAAATGTTCCGGAAATGATATAGTAACTTCCAGGGTTATGGTTATCTGCGAGAATATCTATAAAACCTGAATCAATAAAGGAATGATAATTTGAATAATTTTCTGTTTTGGGATTCCAGAACCTTCCATATATGTAAGAATTGTTAGGGCCGTCTATACCTCGAAGCCCATTAGCAGCATTAATCTGATAAATACCTATTGAGTTTACGAAAAAATCTTCGATATGAATATAAAGAGAGCCAGTCCTTTCGCTTTTTCGATCAAACACATGAATTTCCCAGTTGTCTGTTTCTGTTTGAACAACTCTTAATCCCCTATTATCACTATTAATGGTACTTCTACCATCTCGAGGTCTAAAAAACTTACCGTCGATAAGGCAGCCAAAGGTGTTTTCTCCAGTCATGGTAATGGGTGGTAATAAGGATGCTGGATCTACTGTGTCATCGCTATCGCAAGTAGTGACCAGTAATGCTATGAGTAGTATATAAATGGTTTTCATAATTGGTGTTTTTTAGGCTTTCGCGAAAGCGTTACTATCAGCAATCTTTTGAATAATTGGAATGGTTTATAAAATGTGTGTTAGTTGTTACATATTGATAGACTGCCGCTCCAACGTCAGGTAGCCTATTTTAATCCCAGTCTTTAATGTTTAATGTGAAACTATCTAGATCAAATCTTCCCAGTGTAACCAATATGGTATCATTAGTATTTTCAAAATTTACTAATCTTGTTTGAAATGTTCCTGATTTAATATTTGAAGTATTGGGAATTAGTTCATATTTATTTAACTCTAAAAGTCCAGAGCTATCATAACTAAGATATCTAGAGTACTGTTGGTCTGTTTCATTCCAAAAGGTGCCGTAAATATAATTGTGATTAGGACCATCAATCCCGCGCAAGCCCGTGGCATTTTGGATTAAATAATCACCTTCACCTATGGTATAAAAATTTTCTAAATGAATAAATAAGCTTCCTGATCTATCGCTTTTACGGTCATATACATGTAGCTCCAGATTATCATTTTCGGTCCTCACAACTCTTAATCCCCTATTATCACTATTAATCGTACTTCTACCATCTCGAGGTCTAAAGAACTTGCCGTCGATCAAGCAGCCAAAGGTGTTTTCTCCAGTCATGGTAATGGGTGGTAATAAGGATGCTGGATCTACTGGATCATCGCTGTTGCAGCTTGCCATTAGTACTAGTATCATAACTATAGATAAGGTCTTCATAATTTTGTTTTTTATTACTTTTTTAAAAGCTTTATGGTGAATTCTATCTTTATATGATAACAATTCTTTCTTGCTGAGCGAAGTAGAAGTGTTTTTGATTAGGGTTTTACTGGTTCTTAACTTTTGTGTTAGTTTTACCTATCATTAATCATATATGTGTGATTCAAATGTAAATGCATCAATATCGAATCTTCCAAGTTCTATCAAAATAGTATCATTAACATTTGAAATATTAACTAATTTACTTCTGAAGGTCCCTGAATAAATATGGCTTGTTTGTGGAATAAATTGTCTTTTTGTAACTTCTACAATCCCAGAGTTTTCAAATGACACATAGCTTTCGTAACTCTGTACTCTTTCATTCCAAATACTGCAATGCATATAAGTATTGTCATTGCCATCTATACCCCTTTGTCCATTTGATTCATTAATTTGATATAATCCTTCGTCTAATTCGAATAAGTCTTCTAAATGAATTAATAAACGTGAAGTCCTAAAACTTTTATAATCACGAATATCTATTTCAAAATTTGCAGTTTCAGTCGCCCTTATATTTAAGCCAATATCACGATTAGAAAATGTTCCAGATCCATCTCGAGGTCTAAAGAACTTACCATCGATCAAACAACCAAAGGTGTTTTCTCCTGTCATAGTAATAGGTGGTAATAAAGATGCTGGATCTACTGGGTCATCGCTGTTGCAACTTGTAATCATTAATAATATCATCACTATTGATAAGGTCTTCATAATTTTGTTTTTTATTGCTTTTTTAAAAGCGTTATGGTCAATTTTATCTTTATGGATCAATGATTCTTTTTCGAGTTGAGCGAAGTAGAATTTCATCGATTAGATGGTTTTTATTTTTTACGGTAGTTCTTATATGTTATTACTTGTTTATTGTTTTTGCGGCAGTCTATTTTAATTAAAATTGGTTTGAATTAATTTGACAGTGTCAATGTCAAATCTCCCCAGATTTACCTTAATGGTATCATTTTGATTTTGAGAATTAATTAATTTGGTTTCAAAAGTCCCTGAATGATAATAGTAAATTCCAGGGCTTCTTTCTAATCGAGAAACATTGAGTAAGCCGGAGTTTTCATAAGATAAATAAGTTTGATAACTACCTACTTCATTATTCCAAATTCTACAGTGGATATAACTATTGTCCAAACCATCTATTCCTCTAAGTCCATTAGATTCATCTATAACATATGTGCCAACCCGATGAATATCTATATCTTTTATACGAATTAATATACTTGAGACTTTAGAACTTTTATAGTCGTGAGCGTCTATTTCAATACTATTATCCCCTGAACTTCTTAAAATCAGACCTTTATTATCACTATTAATGGTACTTCTACCATCTCGAGGTCTAAAAAACTTACCGTCGATAAGGCAGCCAAAGGTGTTTTCTCCAGTCATGGTAATGGGTGGTAATAAGGATGCTGGATCTACTGTGTCATCGCTATCGCAAGTAGTGACCAGTAATGCTATGAGTAGTATATAAATGGTTTTCATAATTGGTGTTTTTTAGGCTTTCGCGAAAGCGTTACTGTCAGCAATCTTTTGAAAAGTTGGAATGTTTTATAAAATATGTGTTAGTTGTTAAATATTTATAGACTGCCGCTCCAACGGCAGTCTTTTTTTAATTAAAGGTTGTTTGTGATAATGTCTGTGAATTAATATCAAACCGACCTAATTCAACTTGTATAGTGTCATTAGAGTTTGCTAATGTTACTCTAAACTCTCCAGCGAATATTCTTCTTCCCTGAGTCGTGGTGTCTACGACTGAGATATTTATTACCCCTACATTATCGGATAAAAAGGTTTGATACTGATTTGATTTAAATAGCCTTCCGTAAATATAATTGTGATTAGGGCCATCGATCCCGCGCAAGCCCGTTGCATTTTGGATTAAGTATTCACCTACACCTATAGTATAAAAATTTTCTAAATGAATAAATAGGCTTCCTGATCGATCGCTTTTACGGTCATATACATGTAGCTCTAGATTATCATTTTCGGTCCTCACAACTCGTAACCCCTTATTATCACTATTAATCGTACTTCTACCATCTCTAGGTCTAAAAAACTTACCATCGATCAAACAACCAAAGGTGTTTTCTCCTGTCATGGTAATGGGTGGTAATAAAGATGCTGGATCTACTGAGTCATCGCTATCGCAAGTAGTGACCAGTAATGTTATGAGTAATAGGTATAAGGTCTTCATAATTTTGTTTTTTATTGCTTTTAAAAAGCGTTAGTGTCAATTCTATCTCAATACATAAATGATTCTTTTTCGAGATGAGCGAAGTAGAATTTCATCGATTAGATGGTTTTTAATTTTTACGGTAGTTCTTATATGTTATTACTTGTTTATTGTTGTTGCGGCAGTCTATTTTAATCCCAATCTTTCCATTGAAGTGAGAATGATTCAAGATCAAACCTTCCCAATTCTATAGATATAGTATCATTGGAAATTTGAGTGTTGATCAATTTTAAATGGAAGGTAGAGTTATGATAATTCGCTTGCCCTTGAATAATTTGGTTGACTATATTTATATTTCCAGAATTAGGATATGTTGCATAGCGTTGATAGCCAAGCTCTGCATTTTTCCATATCCTACAGTGAGCATAACTATTATTTAATCCATCAATACCGTTTAATCCATTAGATTCTTGAAATTGATATATGCTTGAAGAGTTATATTGGAATCCTTCGATGTGAATAAGTAAACTAGACGTTTTTTCACTTGCAAAATCTCTAATATCATATTCAACATTTGTAGTCTCTGTAGTTATGATTCTTATTCCCCTATTATCACTATTAATGGTACTTCGACCATCCCTAGGTCTAAAGAACTTGCCGTCGATCAAACAACCAAAGGTGTTTTCTCCTGTCGTGGTGATGGGTGGTAATAAAGACGCAGGGTCTACTGGGTCGTCGCTATCGCAAGTAGTGACCAGTAATGCTATGAGTAATAGGTATATGGTTTTCATAATGTTATTTTTTAAATTAAAATCGATGCTGAATTTGATCCAGTGTGTAACCAAACTCAAAAATTGATAGTTAGGTGTTTATTTTAAAATGTACGTACTTAATGATATGCCAAATGGAACTCAGTAGCTTTTTGTTACTGCTCCGATGCCTTTTGTTTATGCCTGTCTAAACAGTCTCGTCATTACCCTATATCAAGTGTTTATCGTTGCGCTACTTCTAAAACAACAATAATGTTATTTTGGTTTCGGCCTATTCTTTTAACCCCCGTTACCTTATAGCGAACGTCACTTTTTAAAAGATTCTTAAATTGTGATTTAAACACCTTTATAAAGTATTCGTTAACAACAGTTTAAAGATAGCGGATTATACAAGTGCTATGCAAATTGTATTGGTCTAGATTCATGAATACAGAGTCTGTTTTCATGAATATCTAGTAAAATAAAAACAATTTAATAACTGTAAATCAGATGATTAACTTATATATATGGTTTTTTAGAGAATTACCTGTAATAGCAGCTTGAATCATGCAAAAATTGTTCAAATACTTCATTAGCATGACCATATTCTAGATCATTAGACTAATGAATAGCTAAACGTTTACTACATTTATATCTATGTCCTTAATCCTAAATCAAAACTTTTGCGATGTTTAGACTTTTATAATTAGGAGCAATTAGTTCTATTCTATAGATCCCGCTTATAAGAGTAAAAAAGGTAAAAGGAACGGTAACATTTCTTTATTTATAACTACCTATTCTATGGTGTCGGTTATCATTTGACTTTTAAAAAGAACCGAGATCAGCAATAAATGCTATTTTAAAAAAGTACAAAGCACAATTTTCCTCAAAATTAGTAACTTCATAACCAAATTTAAAACCAACCAAAATGGGAATATTTGATAAGATTAAAGAAAAACTGAGTCACGAATTTATAGACATTATCGAGTGGCTCGATTATACAGATGATACGATCGCTTACAGATTTGAGCGTTATCAAAACGAAATCAAAAACGGTGCAAAACTCATTGTACGTGAGGGACAAACAGGCGTCTTTATAAATGAAGGCCAACTAGCAGATGTATTTGAGCCAGGTACTTATGAATTAACCACACAAAACCTACCTATTCTTTCCACCTTAAAAGGATGGAAATACGGTTTCAACTCGCCATTTAAAGCAGAGGTTTATTTTGTCAACACTACCTTGTTTACTGACGAAAAATGGGGGACTAAAAACCCTATTACCTTAAGTGATGACCGCTTCGGACTGGTCGAAATTAGAGCTTTTGGTACTTACACATTTAAAATAGCTGACTCCGGTAAATTTGTTGTAGACATCGTAGGAACGGATAATAATTTTACCAATTTTGAGATCAATGAGCATCTTAAAAGTTTGATTGCTACTCGATTTACAGATACCGTAGGAGAGGCCAACCTTCCTATAGAATTATATGCGGCAAATACATCAGAGCTTTCTGAAACTTGTCTAGAAGTGATGAAGTCAGAGTTTTTGAGTGTAGGAATTTCCTTAGAGAAATTCTATATCGAGAATGTTTCTATGCCAGAAGAACTCAAGAAAGAGATCTTTGAATACAGCCGTCTGGATAAAATTGACCTAGATAAATTGACCAAATTCAAAACGGCTAAAGCTATTGAAGCAGCGGCAAAAAATGAAGGTGGAACGGCTGGCGCTGGAATGGGAATGGGAATGGGATTTGTCCTCGCGCAACAAATGGGCAATATGATGTCTCCTCAAATGGGTGGTCAGCAACAACTGCCACAACAACAAAATCAAGCTTCGGCCATGCCGCCACCGGTGCCACAAGCCACCAGTTATTTCTATGCACTCAACGGTGCTCAAACCGGCCCAGTTCCTTACGAACAATTGCGTTCTTTATTTGCTAGTCGTACTGTTAATAAAGACACCTTAGTATGGAAAGCTGGAATGGACGGCTGGAAAGCACTTAGTGAGGTGGAAGAATTAAAAGGATTCCTAGGGGGCAATACGCCGCCGCCGCTTCCATAATTGATGTGCGTTGAGGTCGCAAATCCTAAAATCCATTAAAAAAATCAAATTGTCTATTGTTAATTTGCTGCACAAATTTTGATTGGCTTTTACGATTTGTCATTCCGCACTGGATATAGAATCGGTTAATAATTATCTCAGAGATAGTTTTGAAATTTGAACCTGAAAAATAAAGCAATGGGCAATTCAGTTTTACGAAGTTAAACGCAAATCGGCAATAGAATGAATCGAAAAAAAATAATTGAAGCTATCTTACTTTGAATATAGAACCTGCTAAACGTTCTGAGCGTAAAAAATCTTGTGTCAACTGTGGCGCCGCGCTTACTTATGAACCAGGTACAGATTTAATAACTTGTGATTACTGTGGTCATAAAGAAGTTATCGAGCCGTCTGAACAGCAATTTCAAGAATTAGAACTGCATAATTACTTGCAGCAAATGGGTGCGCAATCCCATTCTATGGAGATCTCTATGCTGCATTGTAGAAATTGTGGGGCCAACCAGCACGTAGAGGAAAGCTACAAATCCTTGCATTGTGTGTATTGTACCATGCCATTGATTATTGAAGATGCTTACCAGGACGATTGGATTTTACCAGGAGCTGTGGTTCCATTTAGTTTTAAACAAGACAAGGCACATCAGATTTTTAAAAAATGGGTAGCAGGACTATGGTGGGCACCTAATAATTTACAACGCGCTAGTCTGAGCCCAGAAAACACTAAAGGACTTTATGTTCCTTATTGGACTTTTGATGCAGAGCTGGATGCACAATATGAAGGGCAAAGAGGAGAATATTATTATGTAACTGTTACTTCTGGATCAGGTAAAAACAAAAGGACAAGGCGAGAACGTCGCACCAGATGGTATCCAGCGAGTGGAGACGTTTCTGGCTTTGTAGATGATACTCTTGTAAAAGGATCCATTCAAAAAGGAGGGCAAATCCCACAGCAAATCGCTTTTTGGAAATTAGATGAATTAAAAACTTTTGACACCAGATTTCTGGCCGGATATGTCACTGAAAAATATACGATTCCCTTACAAGATGGACACTTAGAGGCAAAAGAAAAAGCTAGGGATATCGCCACAGCTTTGGCAAGTCGAGATATAGGAGGCGACACACAACGTGTTCATAAACTAGAAATGCAGCTGAGCGAAGAGACCTTTAAGCACATTTTATTACCGGTGTATATCAGTTCCTATAAATTTAATAGCAAACGCTATAACTTTTATGTGAATGGACAGACGGGAAAAATTCATGGAACAAGACCGTATTCATTCTGGAAGATTTTCCTAGCCATTCTCGCTGGGTTAATGCTGATAGGAGCGATTGTATATGTTGTGAATTTGAAACAGTAGGTTAAGGCTTTCGCGAAAGCGGAATACATTCAAATAAATTTTGTGCTACCTTAAAAGTGATAAAGCAATTTTAAACGGTACGTCTATTTTCTATATTCCATCATCCATATTCTCTTGCTAAATAACCCAATCCACAGGATTTTGTAATACCTGAAGCAACTTTTCTTCTTCACTTCCAGCTTCTGGATGATGGTCATACACCCATTGAACGTGTGGTGGAAGGCTCATTAAAATGCTCTCGATACGGCCATTTGTTTTGAGCCCAAAAAGGGTTCCTTTATCATGTACCAGATTGAATTCTACATAACGTCCACGACGTATCTCCTGCCAGTTGCGTTGTTCAATCGTATAAGGTAAATCTTTTCTTTTTTCTACTATTGGAACATAAGCGTCCAGAAAATGACTTGCCATATCGGTTTGAAAGGCAAACCAATCTTCCATGGAAAATTGCTCTGAAGCTTTACAGTAATCGTAGAATAAACCACCTATTCCGCGAGCTTCATCGCGATGTGAGTTGTGGAAATAGTCATCACATTTTTTCTTAAAAAGAGTGTAGTCTGCTATTTCATGTCGATCGCAAACCTCTTTACATACTTGATGGAAATGACGCGCATCTTCTTCAAATAAATAATAAGGAGTTAAATCCAGCCCACCACCGAACCAAGAATCAACCATTTTTCCTGTAGCATCATACATTTCAAAATATCTGAAATTTGCATGTACGGTAGGAACCATTGGATTCTCTGGATGCAGCACCAAACTCAATCCAGTAGCGTAAAAATTACAGTCTTCGACTTTAAAATAAGCTTGCATTGCTGCTGGCAGATCGCCGTGAACGGCGCTTATACTTACACCCCCTTTTTCAAACAGGTTTCCCTCTTGTATAATGCGAGAGAAACCTCCACCACCTTCCTTGCGATGCCATTCATCTTGATGGAAAGTAGCTTTGCCATCTATTTCTTCTAGTTTTGAAGTAATAGTGTTCTGAAGTTCTTTAATGAAATTATAAAACTGTTCCTTAATCATTGAGCCTTGATTTCTGTATTACGGTTATTGGGAAGTTCTAAATTCTTGTCCTTAATCATTTCTTCCAGTGTCGCGCGAGATGCTGCTGTTACAGAAAAAGGCAATACCAAAATCACTCCTAAAACAGGAATAAATAGCATTCCCATAAACACAATTCCTATTCCTATAGCGATACCACGATTGCGTTTTACAAAATTGACACTATCTCTGTATTTAAAGTGACGTTCTAGGGTGTAATCTATGTTCCCAAAACCTGCATAATAGGCCTGAATGACAAAGGCTAGAAACGTAAAAAAGATTCCTATTATGGGTATAAAGCTCAATAACAGTAAAGGGATAGTAAGCGCTAATTCATAGGTTATATTACGTAAGTTCATACGCAAACCACGCCACAATTGTTCCATATTTGTGGTGTCTCTATGTTGTATATGGTTTCTAGCCTGCGGATAAAAGTGTTCTTCAATACGCTCAGAAACTGGAGACATAAAAGGGGCACTCAAAGCCATTACCACGTGTTTACAGAGAATGAATCCTAAAAATAAAATCACCAAACCGCCTAGTCCTGTAGCGATATTTGTAAAGGTTTTCTTTCCCCATTCCCAAACCCAAGCCTTAGCAAAAAACCTTCCTAGATTATCGGAAAGGCCATACGCTGCAAAAAAGATAGACGTCCCGAAAAGAAAACTGATGGCCATAGGAACAAGAAAAAACTTCCATAGCTTTAATTCATTAATCAGTTTTAAGCTGTCCTTGTAAGAGGTAAGCCCTTTTAGGATGTTTTTAAACATAAATCAAAATTTATTGACCGTATTCCTTTACTGCATCCACAAATGCCTGTGCATTTTCCACTGGGATATTAGGTAAAATCCCATGTCCTAAGTTGGCTATAAAACGGTCTTTACCAAATTCGTTGATCATTTGAGTGACCATTTTTTTGATTTCAGCTGGAGGAGAGAACAGTCTTGATGGGTCCAAATTACCTTGAAGCGTAATGTTTCCTCCAGAGAGGTAACGTGCGTTTCTAGCGCTACAAGTCCAGTCCACGCCTAGAGCACTTGCCCCACTTTTGGCCATATCTCCTAAAGCAAACCAGCATCCTTTACCGAAAACGATCACCTCCGTATGTGGTTTCAAGGCATCAACAATTTGCTGTATGTACTTCCAAGAGAATTCTTGATAATCAGTAGGAGAAAGCATGCCACCCCAAGAATCAAAAACTTGAACAGCATTCACCCCGTGATTTACTTTTTCCTTTAGATAAGCAATCGTGGTATCTGTTATTCTTTGCAATAAGATATGTGCCGCTTCAGGCTGTGTAAAACAAAATTCTTTTGCCTTATCAAAGTTCTTACTTCCTTGGCCTTGTACGCAATAACATAGAATAGTCCATGGAGACCCGGCAAAGCCTATTAAAGGCACACGGTTATCCAGTACTTTTTTAGTCATATCTATAGCTTCATACACATAACTTAAGGAGTCTTTTACATCGGGAACGATTACTCGATCCAGATCTTTAACCGATCTAATAGGGTCAGGTAACCAGGGACCTACACCATTCTTCATTTCTACTTCAATATTCATCGCTTGCGGTATCACAAGAATGTCAGAGAAAAGTATGGCTGCATCTGGACCTATCTGATCTATAGGCATCACGGTGATTTCTGTAGCTAGTTCTGGAGTCTGACACCTTGTAAAGAAGTCATATTTTGCCTTGAGCTTCATGAAATCTGGTAAATACCTTCCTGCCTGTCTCATCATCCATACTGGTGGACGTGCTACTTCTTCACCTCTTAAGGCTCTTAAAAAAAGATCATTTTTAATCATTGCGTAACGCTTTTATTGCGGTTATCAGTGTGTTTTCTACGGTTTGCTTTGTTGCTATTTTTACGTTTTTGTAGTAGGAAGTAGCAGTGCTAGCGGTGGTCTTTCCTATACAAATTGCGGTAAGAGGTTTGTTGTGGGGATTCGCTTTCGCGAAAGCGTGCACACCTCTAGGACTATAGAAAATTACCGCAGCAAAAATACGATCAAAGCTTTTCATGACGGCAATAGATCGGTAAACAAAAAGTTCTTTTAAAGGTATTTTTTCCTTGAGAAATAACGCTGGAAGTTCATCTCTACGTTGCTCACTACATAAATATAGAAAGTTTTCTCCTAGATAGTTATTGATTAATATTTTTGCAAGACCTCTAGCGTTAGGAGCAATGTGTATAGGTTGGACACCATTTTTTTTTAAAGAAGCTGCAGTAACTTCACCTACACAATAAACATTTTTAATGAAGTTATGATGGGCTAATAACGCTGGGATGGCATTCTGGCTTGTAATAATAACTTGGTTCCAATTTTCAGTAGAATCAATGTTAATAGGTTGAATTTTTAGTAAATCATAATGCGTAAGGCTTATTCCAGTGTTTAGAACGAGTTCTACTTGTGACTCTGTTAAAGTCTTTGTGGAAAGAATGCTGTCCTTCATAAGAAGAGCAAGATATTATTTTGGAGTTTAAAAGAAGGTGTTTGCCGTATTAAATTGATGTGAAACTCTTTTTTCACGTCAGGACCAACCATGTTAGATAGGAGCACTTAAGTTCTATTTTCAAAGGCTACTATTTATGAATGAAGTTGCCTTTTATGGAGGCTATATGGTGCTATATGAATCGTATATCTATGATAATAAGTGTTAAAGGCATTTGAGGTTTAAAAAATATTTGTAAGTATACTGCTTATTTGGGGTTAGATTTATGATAAATGCTTATACTTAGTTCAATAAGGCAATTTTTTGTTTAAATTTGTTTAAAAGTTCTGGGAAAAATTTATTTAGAGAAAGAGATCAGTAATTAAATTTAATCTTATGGAGTTACCATCGTTTTTACATGATTTGACAGGAGAAAGAGATAAACCATCACTAGAGTATGCTAATGAGATTTTTAGTATGCTAGAGGTTACAAAGGTGCGTAAAAAACAGGTTTTGTTACATATAGGTGATGTGGCTGATAATATTTATATTGTTAAATCAGGAATACTGAAAGGCAGTATAATGGATGAAAACGGAAAAATGCACACCGTACGATTTGTTGCAGATGGTAGTGTAATGACGGCGATGTATAGCTTTATAGATCAAAAACCTTCAGACTTACAAATAGAATGTATTGAAACAGGTGAGGTTTTATGTTTCAGACATCAAGATTTTGAATACATGAGTAAATTATATTCTGGGCTTTCTCCTGCATTTCATAAACTCATGTTGAAGCGCTATCACAACATGCTCGACGAGAAATCTCGCATGATAAGTCATGATGCTACCACTCGTTATATTAAATTTATCGAGCGTTACGCGCGTATTGTAGATCGACTCCCACTCAAAGAGATAGCATCTTTTTTAGGGATCAGACAACAATCTCTAAGCAGATTACGTGGTAAAATGGATGAGATAAAGAGTTGATCAAATCTGCTAACTATTCTTAATCATTATCTTTGCACTAAAAGTGTAGAGAATGATTACTTCTATGACGGGTTACGGTAAAGCCGTCCACCAATTATCAGATAAAAAAATAACTGTTGAGATAAGAACGCTCAACAGTAAAAACCTAGATCTTAATATAAGACTCTCGTCGCTATACAGGCAGGAAGAGTTGCCTTTGAGACAACTTGTCGCAAAATCTTTATTGCGCGGTAAAGTAGACTTTTCTGTCCATATAGAACAAACAGGCGTCACAGCAAATTCTCAGTTAAATTTGGAATTGGTAGAAGACTATATGAAACAAATGGCACAACTAGAGGGAGTGCTATTTGAAAATTCCGGGCACAAAATGAAATTATTAGAAATGGCCACTCGATTTCCAGATGTCTTTTCGCAAGAAAGTACTGAGGTTCCAAAAGAGGATATTGCAGCTATTCAAAAAACTGCTGAGAAGGCCCTACTTGCCGTTCAGGAATATAGAGACGAAGAAGGTAATGTTCTTGAGTTAGAGTTCAATAAACGCATTACCAATATCAAAAAACTTCTAGAAAAAGTTATCGAAGAAGATAAGGGGAGACTAGCAGGGGTAAGAACCAGGCTGGAAAAGGCTGTGTCTGATTTAAAGGAAAAAGTAGATCAAAATAGATTTGAGCAAGAGCTTATCTATTATCTAGAAAAATATGATATCACTGAAGAAAAAGTGCGTTTAGAAAATCATTTGAATTATTTTAATGAGACTATGGCTATTCCAGAATCTCAAGGTAAAAAACTTGCTTTTATATCTCAGGAAATAGGACGTGAAGTAAATACCATAGGAAGCAAAGCAAATCACGCTAGCATGCAACAAATGGTCGTACAGATGAAGGACGAATTAGAGAAAATTAAAGAACAGCTACTTAACGTATTGTAATGGAAGTATTGCCTAAACTGATTGTTTTTAGCGCGCCTTCAGGTGCAGGAAAAACCACTTTAGTAAGACACTTATTAACTAAAGAAGAATTAAACCTAGCCTTTTCCATAAGTGCTGCCTCTAGAGAAGCACGCGAAGGTGAAGTGGAGGGAAAAGATTATTATTTCTTAGGGACTAAGGAATTCAAGAATCGTATTAGAGCAAATGAGTTCTTAGAATTTGAAGAAGTATATCAAGATCAATTTTACGGTACTTTGACAGAAGAAGTTGAAAGACTCTGGAGGCAAGGTAAAAATGTCATTTTTGATATAGACGTAGTAGGTGGATTGCGTTTGAAGAAAAAATTCCCTAATCGGACAATTTCTATTTTTGTAAAACCGCCTTCCATAAATGAGCTACAAATACGGTTAAAAAAGCGCAAGACAGAAACGGCCGAAAAGATTGCTATGCGCGTAGCAAAAGCCAGTACAGAAATGGCAACAGCACCTCAATTTGATGTCATTATTAAAAATGGCGACTTATCTGCAGCAAAAGCTTTGGCATATCAGACGGTTTATGAATTTATAAATAAAAAAGTCAGTGATAACGAAGAGAAATAACATAGGTTTATACTTCGGCACCTTTAATCCAGTGCATATAGGTCATCTTGCGATTGCAAATTATTTGGTGGAGTGCAGTAATCTAGACGAAATCTGGATGGTCGTCACACCACACAATCCTCATAAGAAGAAAAAGACGCTCTTAGATGATTACCAAAGGCTTCATATGGTACATTTAGCTACTGATAATTATGACAAAATTAAAGCTAGTAATATTGAATTCGGCCTTCCACAGCCCAATTATACCGTAAATACCCTAGCGCACCTTTCTGAAAAATATCCAGAAAAGGAATTTACCCTTATTATGGGAGCAGATAATCTGAAAAGTCTCCATAAATGGAAAAATTACGAAGTGATTTTGGAAGATTATAACATTATTGCCTACCCAAGAGTTTCAACAGGGGATATTCCTAAAGAATTTGAAAATCACACCAAGATAAAAACCATTATGGCTCCTATCATGGAAATATCTTCAACCATGATACGCAACGCCATTGCAGACGGGAAGGACCTGCGATACTTTATGCATCATCAAGTGCAGGAATACGTAGAAGAAATGCATTTCTATAAATAAACAGGTTAAAAAATAAGTTACAGATATTTTCTTAGGTTTATTTTTTTAGACACAACTAAAAATTAGTTTACCTTTGTATAATAAATTATTTACCTTCACCAAATGCACTCGATTTCCGAAGAAAATTATATCAAAGCTATTTACCACCTTCAAGAAGGTCAAGCGCTGGTTTCTACAAATGATATTGCTGGACGTATGCATACCAAAGCATCGTCGGTTACGGATATGCTTAAAAAGCTTGCCGATAAAAACCTTGCAGAATATATTCCCTATAAAGGTGCGAGGTTAACAGAAAATGGTGTTCAATGTGCAAATCAGATTATTAGAAAACACCGTCTTTGGGAAGTTTTTCTAGTAGAGAAACTAGATTTTTCTTGGGATGAGGTTCATGAAATCGCTGAGCAATTAGAGCATATTCAGTCCCCTAAATTAACTAATGAGCTAGATAAATTTTTGAATTACCCTAAGCATGACCCACATGGAGATCCCATTCCAGATTCCAACGGTAATTATGTGAAACATACTCAAGTTGAGCTTTCTAATGTAGAGTTAGATCAAGAGGGTATTCTATCAGGAGTGGTGAACACTTCAAGAGGTTTTTTACAATATCTAGACAAACACGAGATCAAACTAGGTTCTAAAATTAAGTTGTTAGAAATAGAAGAATTCGACGGTTCGTGCCGCATTAAGTTAGATGATCGAGAATTATACATTTCAAAAATTACCGCGGATAGTTTGTTCGTAAAAATTAAATAATGAAAAAAGTAAAGTTTATTCTTATTGCTATGGCTCTTATTTCAAATAGGGGTTATGCGCAAGAAGTGGAACAAAAGAAAATTAAAAACACCAATACCATAGAAGGCATCATTAGCAGTGCAAATGAAGTCGTCCCATTTGCAAACATATATGCCCCAAAACTGAAAAAAGGTACTTCTTCTGATCAAAATGGAGTTTTTAAATTAGAAAATTTACCACAAGGTCCCATTAAAATTAGTGTAACTGCAATAGGTTACAAAAGCGCTGTGGTAGAGGTGAATTTAAATAGTGATAAAAATCCATATGTACTTAAAATAAATCTAAAAGAAGACTTAGGTTCCTTAGATCAAATAGTTATTACTGGTACTCTCAAGCCTGTCAGAAAGTTAGAGAGTCCAGTACCAGTTGAGGTGTATACTCAAAGTTTTTTTAAGAAAAATCCAACGCCATCCATTTTTGAATCGTTACAAAATGTTAACGGTGTACGACCGCAACTTAATTGTAGTGTTTGCAATACTGGTGATATACATATAAATGGCCTAGAAGGTCCTTATACCATGGTGTTAATTGATGGATTACCTATAGTTAGTGGACTTTCTACTGTGTATGGACTTACTGGTATTCCTCAAGCGCTTATTGAAAGAGTAGAAATCGTAAAAGGGCCAGCATCTACATTATATGGATCTGAGGCAGTAGGCGGAGTGATCAATGTGATAACTAAAAAACCAACAGGAGCAAATAAGCTAAGCTTTGATAATTTTACTACATCATGGGGAGAAGTGAGCACTGATGTAGGAACAGGTTATCAATTATCTGATAAAACATCCGGAATTTTGGGAGTTAGTTATTTTAATTATCAAAACCCCATTGATAATAATGGAGATGGTTTTACTGATATGACATTGCAAAATAGAATTTCGGTTTTCAATAAAATAAACTTTGATAGAAAAAATGCTAAAGTATTCTCCATTGCAGGAAGATATGTTTATGAAGATCGATGGGGTGGCGAGATGGACTGGACTAGCGCAGACCGTGGTGGAGATGTAGTCTATGGAGAAAGTATTTATACCAGTAGATGGGAAACCTTTGGAAGATATGATTTGCCTACTGATGAGGATTTGAGCTTTCAATTTAGTGGTAATGGACATTCACAAGATTCCTTCTACGGAACCACTTCTTATGATGCAGATCAATACATAGGGTTTGGTCAGCTTACTTGGAGTAAAAAACTAGGTTCATCGCATGATTTGCTTGCAGGCGCTGCTTATCGTTATACCTATTATAATGACAATACCTTTGCAACTGCTGCAGTAAACGGAATCGATGACCAGCCATCTGTAATTCATTTACCGGGAGTGTTTTTACAAGATGAAATAGCCATTACTGATCGTAAAAAATTATTGCTAGGTGTGCGATATGATTACAATAGTATTCATGGAAATGTATTCACGCCACGTATCAACTATAAATGGTCTTCTAGAGATAAATCTAATGTTCTAAGGTTAAGTGCAGGTAACGGTTTTAGAGTAGCAAACGTATTTACAGAAGATCATGCGGCACTTACCGGAGCTAGAGAAGTAGTTTTTGAAGGAGAATTGGAGCCAGAAACTTCATGGAATGCAAACGTGAATTATGTAAAAACATTTAGAACTAAAAACAATACTTTTTTTAATCTAGATGCAACAGCATTTTACACCTATTTCACCAATAGAATACTGCCAGATTACGAGACGGATTTTAACAGGATTATTTATAGCAATCTAGATGGTTTTTCAGTTTCTCAAGGAATTTCTATCAATGCAGACATCGTCTGGAGAAATGGTCTTAAAATATTAGCAGGAGCTACTCTTCAAGATGTTTCCATTACGGAAGATGGAGTGCGTAAAAGACAAATATTAACCGAAGGATATAGCGGTGTATGGAGCATAAGTTACAAGATAAAACCTTGGGATTTAAACATCGATTACACAGGAAACCTTTATGGACCTATGAGATTACCTCTTATAAGTGATACAGATCCTAGAAGTGAGTATTCACCAATTTTTAGCGTTCAAAACATTCAACTCTCTAAAACTTTTGGAACACAATGGGAAGTTTATGGAGGCGTTAAAAACCTTTTGAACTTTACGCCGGCATCTAATAGTATTGCAAGATCTTTTGACCCATTTGATGAAGGTGTTCAATTTGATCCAAATGGTCAAGCAGTTGCTACGCCTAATAATCCTAATGCACTTACCTTTGATCCTAGTTATGTATATTCTAGTAATCAAGGAATAAGAGGTTTCTTAGGTTTTAGATACAGTATTTTTTAAAACGAAGTTTATGAAAACTGTTTTACTTATTTTATTAGTTTGGTTGCTACCATTACTTGCAGTTGCCCAAAAAGACAGTGATTTGAAAAACTACAGTTTTGAAGAGTTGGACATAGCATTGGAGCAAGAAGATAAACCAGTTATCGTTTTTTTATACACGCAGTGGTGTAAATATTGTAAAGCGATGGACGAAGATACTTTTAGCGATAAGCCACTCGTAGAATTAATAAATAAGGATTTCTATTTTGTACCGTTTGATGCAGAAAGTAAGAAAGATGTCATTTTTAGAAATGTAAAATTTAGTTTTAAAGCTACTGGACACCATACTGGAATTCATCAATTAGCTCAAGAGTTGTTAAGGCAAAGTGAAGATAAATCTTATCCTGTATTATTAATTATAAATAAAGATCTTGAGATACTTTATCAGTATTCTGGATTTTTGGATGAGGTAGAAGTGACTAAAATATTGACTCCATTTAATTAATGGTAGTTTCGGAAAAAGCTTATAACGCTTAGTTGATCTAGATATGGAATTCTAGGTTATTACAAAAAACTATGATTTTAAAATGCTCCGCTTTCGCGAAAGCGGAATTATAACAAACATATAATTATGAAAAGAATCTTATTTCTCTTAATAGCCATATTTTTAATAAGCTGCGGCGATAAAAAAGAAGAAAATGGCAAGCTGCGAGTAGTCACTACCACCACGATGATTACAGATCTCGTGGAGAATATAGGTGGCGATTTGATTGAAGTAAATGGCCTGATGGGCAGCGGTATAGATCCACATTTGTACAAAGCCAGTCAGGGCGATTTTAGAAAGTTAGATCGCGCTGATGTGATTTTTTACAATGGTTTGCACTTAGAAGGCAAGCTGGTCGAGGTTTTTGAAAAGATGAACGAACTAGCAAAAACTACGATTGCGATAAGCGATGGTGTAGAGGAGAACACACTAATAGGCAGTGAGTATTTTGCAAGCAATTACGACCCACATATATGGTTTGACTTATCTTACTGGAATGATATTACTATTTATATAACTAAAAGACTTTCAGAATTAGATCCAGAAAATGCAGCAGCTTTTGAAGTAAATCGGGATGTGTATTTAAAGAAATTGAAGGAGCTCAAAATAGGTCTTGATAAGAAGGTGGAAGAGTTGCCTAAAGAGAAAAGAATTCTCGTTACAGCTCATGATGCTTTTAATTATTACGGGAGAACTTTTGACTTTGAAGTAGTAGGTCTCCAAGGAATTTCTACAGCAACAGAAGCTGGAGTAAAAGATGTTCAGCGCATTACCCAGTTCATTATAGACAATAAAATAAAAGCTATTTTTATAGAAAGCAGTGTTCCGAGACGTACGGTAGAAGCCTTGCAAGCCGCTGTGAATGCACAAGACCATGATGTTATTATAGGCGGCGAGTTATTCAGCGATGCATTAGGAAGTGCAGGAACAGAAGAAGGAACCTATATAGGAATGTATAAGCACAACGTGAACACGATTGTAAACGCACTTAAATAATGGAACAAAAAATAGCTGTTGCAGTAGATGACCTTACCGTAGCCTATAATTACAAACCGGTGCTTTGGGATATAGACCTTTCTATTCCAGAAGGTGTATTGATGGCTATTGTAGGACCTAACGGTGCAGGAAAATCGACTTTAATCAAGGCTATTCTTGGGATTATTAGTCCGATAGCTGGATCTGTTTCTATCTATGGAAAACCTTATAAAAAACAACGGGATAAGGTGGCGTATGTACCTCAAAAAGGAAGTGTAGATTGGGATTTTCCCACGACAGCCCTAGATGTTGTGATGATGGGAACTTACGGAGCATTGGGATGGATTAAAAGACCGGGTGCTAAGCAAAAAAAACAAGCGCTAGAAGCATTAGAAAAGGTAGGGATGTTAGCCTTTAAAGGAAGGCAAATCTCACAACTTTCTGGTGGCCAGCAGCAACGTATTTTTCTCGCAAGAGCATTGGTGCAAAATGCAGCTATCTACTTTATGGATGAGCCCTTTCAAGGAGTAGACGCAACTACTGAAATTGCGATTATCAATATTTTAAAGGAATTACGTAAAGCTGGAAAAACGGTCATCGTTGTGCATCACGATTTACAAACGGTACCTGAATATTTTGATTGGGTCACTTTCTTAAATGTAAAACGCATCGCAACAGGCCCAGTAAAAGACATTTTTAATGATGATAACTTGACGAAAACCTATGGGATCAATTATAAGGTTGCGGTGCAAAAATAGAATGAACTTGAACTCAAACTCGAACTCGAATTTGAAACAGATGCCAATTCGTGCGAGAGTTGAGAACGTTTAGAAATGGAGATTTTTAAAAAGGTTTCGACTACCGCTCAACCAGACATTTTTAATAATCTCGCTTTTGCTCTGAATCAAGTTCGGCATAAACTTCTATTTTCTTTAGAAAATATGAAGTGGAACTGATATAAATAATATAAATAAATGGAAAGCTAAACTTGATTTTAGTTTTTTTTGATTTTGAATTTAAAATGGAATTAACAGATTTCTTTACCGATTATACCTTACGCACCATAACACTGGGAACAGCTGTCTTAGGGGCGATTTGTGGAATGTTGGGAAGTTTTGCGGTATTGAGAAAACAAAGTCTTCTAGGAGATGCTATTTCTCATGCAGCCTTACCTGGAATTGCGCTGGCATTTTTGTTTACGGGTCTTAAAGATTCTAACGTGTTGCTTTTAGGAGCACTTATCAGCGGATTAATAGGTACCGTTTGGATACACGGAATCGTCACTAAAACACATTTAAAAACGGATACGGCTTTGGGATTGATCTTGAGTTTGTTCTTTGGGTTTGGGGAGTTGGTATTGAGTTATTTAAAAAAACAGCCAGATGCAAATCAGGCAGGACTGGATAAATATTTGTTTGGTCAGGCAGCGACTTTAGTAGAAAGTGATGTGATGCTAATGGTCATTGTAACCGGAATTAGTCTTGCGGTTATGTTGTTGTTTTGGAAAGAATTTAAGTTGCTATTGTTTGATAAAAACTATGCGTCTACTTTGGGCTTTAACACCCGTTTTATAGATGGATTGATCAGCTTTTTTATTGTTCTTGCGATAGTGATAGGCTTACAAACGGTAGGTGTCGTATTGATGAGTGCCATGCTGCTCGCTCCTGCTGCCGCCGCAAGACAATGGACCAATAGCCTTGGTATGATGGTGCTACTAGCAGCTGTATTTGGTATGTTTTCAGGAGTTTTTGGAACAGCGATAAGTGCGTCTTATAACAACCTCTCTACAGGGCCTGTCATCGTTCTAGTCGCAGCGGTTTTTGTAGCTATTTCTTTTATTTTTTCTCCTGGTCGTGGAATTTTATTCAAACAGATTCGATTGATTAGAAATCGCAGAGACCTAGAATTAAAGAAAACATTGTATTTTATGTATGGAATTGTGGAAAAGCATGAAGATATTTCCAGACCTCATGCTATTAGAATCTTAAACGGTTTTCAAGGGTATACTAAAGGGACTTTAAGTGCTCTAGCAGATAAACATTGGATTACCATCCAGGGTCAGGACTGGTCCCTTACAGAAGAAGGTTTTGAAACAGCTCAAAACTTATATACTACTAATATTCCAGAATCATGAATTCAGAGGTAGCTATCATACTAATTGCTTGTCTTACATCAGTTGCTTGTGCGATACCAGGGGTGTTTTTGGTATTGCGTAAAATGGCATTAATTAGTGATGCGATCAGCCATTCTATTCTTCCCGGGATCGTCATTGGCTTTTTTATTACCGAAGACCTCGCTTCCCCTTGGTTGATTTTATTAGCTGCCTTTAGCGGCATTATAACCGTTGTTCTTGTAGAAGCCATTCAGAAAACAGGATTGGTAAAAGAAGATACCGCTATTGGGCTTGTTTTTCCAGCCTTGTTTAGTATTGGAGTGTTGTTGATCGCTATTTATGCAAGTGATATACATCTGGATGCAGACGCTGTTCTTGTAGGTAGGCTAGAATACGCTGCCTTTGATCAATTGATGATTGACAATGTGAGCTATGGACCCAAAAGCATGTGGACCATTTCTACTACTTTATTGATCACCTTAGCATTGCTTCTAGCTTTTTATAAAGAATTAAAACTAAGTACGTTTGATGTAGGATTATCCTCTGCTTTAGGTTTTTCTCCTGTTTTGATGCATTATGGATTGATGAGTATAGCTTCGGTAACTACCGTGGTTTCTTTTGATGCTGTAGGAGCTATTTTAGTAGTTGCTTTGATGATCGCGCCAGCTGCCACAGCATATTTGCTGACTACCGATTTAAATAAAATGATCCTACTGTCTGTACTGTTTGGAATTATGAGCGCTGTAGGTGGTTATTATTTTGCAGTATGGCTAGACGCCTCCATCAGCGGATCGATCACTACCGTTTTAGGATTGATATTTTTATTGGTCTATCTTTTTGCCCCTTCTAAAGGATTGATCGCAGTACTCTTCCGACAGAAGAGGCAGCGTATTGAAGTTTCCCTGCTGACGTTTTTACTTCACTTGAATAATCATGATAGTGAAGAAGAAAGACGAGTAGGTCATTTACAAGAACATATCAATTGGGGAAAAGTACGTTCTAAAACTGTTCTGAACCTAGCTGAAAACAACAACATGATTACCATTCAGAATCAGGCAGTGTCTCTAACTAAAAAAGGATTAGAATTCACAGAAAAAGCACTGGATTACATCATTACCAATAAGGATGAAAAAATCGAAGATATGAAAAATGATTTCTTTTTGTTTAGAGGATAGTTATAGAGATAGATAAATGGAGATGGTTCCCACAAGTTTTGATAGATAACTTATCTTTAAAATATGTCTCGCAATAACATACATGCTTATTTTCATATTGTTTTTGGTACTAAGAATCGAGAACTATTACTTTCAGTTCATTTACAACCAGAATTATATACAATGATTTGGTATAAATGTGAAGAAATAGGTTGTGATCCAATTATGATTAATGGTATGGAAGATCATGTTCATATATTATTACATGCAAATCCGCAACTCGATATTTCAAAGATGTTGAAAGATATCAAAGGCTCAAGCTCAAGATGGCTCAATGAAAATCACAAATTTTTAGATAGTTTTAGTTGGCAGCGTGGTTATGGTTTATTTACTGTAAGTCCTAAAGACGTTAAAATGATAGCCAGATATATTCAAAATCAGAAAGAGCATCACAAAGCAGGTTCTGTAAATGTAGATTTTGAGATTTGATCATCACAAAGGGTGGAATTAATTCCACCCTTTGTGAAATATGCATACTATAAATCTAACTCAACAATTAAATTTACTATTTGATCTTCAATTATATAGGGACTTTTCATCCTAAAATAGACTCCATTTTCTATTTCATATAGCCTACTTAAGTATAACGCAAAGAAGTTAGCATTTAAGTGACCTAGATCATGAACAACTTTAAATTCCGGATAGAATTCTCTTTTTATCCCTTCATTATTGGAATGATGAACAACTAGGGCTGGTGTTCTGCTTATACTATCTCCATAAGTTTTTTTTGTCTGGATATTCATAATCGTCTAGATACCATGCTATTTTATCCATATTTACATCATCTATGGAATCCATTCTATGAAACATAGTTCATTGTTTTGCTTCGTCAGCTTGCTTCAAATCTAAATCATTACTTTCTTTTCTAATAGCCTGATCAGTATCAAATACTTCTTTAAGAAATATTTTTTTTTCTTCCTTAGTTGTAAGCTCTTTAAAATCTAAATTAGCTATAGTTTTGTCAGAATCAGATAGTCTTTGTCGACAAGCCACCAT
>Ga0307980_1000141_pt1 | contig 35217 bp, 22 predicted proteins | sample OrgLakmetage1060_FD_201817 | JGI IMG/M metagenome (GOLD analysis project Ga0307980, IMG submission 201817) | Saline water microbial communities from Organic Lake, Antarctica - #1060 | ecosystem: Environmental > Aquatic > Non-marine Saline and Alkaline > Saline | place: Antarctica: Organic Lake... | reverse complement strand
TGTCCTCATTGTCACCTTTGGCTCTGTCCTCATTGTCACCTTTGGCTCTGTCCTCATTGTCACCTTTGGCTCTGTCCTCATTGTCACCTTTGGCTCTGTCCTCATTGTCACCTTTGGCTCTCTCCTCATTGTCACCTTTGGCTCTGTCCTCATTGTCACCTTTGGCTCTGTCCTCATTGTCACCTTTGGCTCTGTCCTCATTGTCACCTTTGGCTCTGTCCTCATTGTCACCTTTGGCTCTGTCCTCATTGTCACAAAACAATCTTTCAATCATTCCATAATCTCTTTTATCTATAATATTCCCGGAAATAGGGGAAATTACTGTAATTTCTTTGCTTTCTAATATAGTACCAAACATTTTGTATTAATTGTTTTCAACTATAAACCAAGATAGAAAAAAATGCTAATGATATTAATTAATAAATATTTCCATTCTTACCATAAAATATATCATTTTTTTTACTAAAGTAGAAAAAGAATGATAATAAGAAAATATGGAAATGAATTTAAATAATATTATTGAAAATAAAAGATGTCTAAAATAAATAATTTATTTATTTATATTTATATATACAGTTTTAATGGTTAGTGATAAAAAAATTGATGATACTATAGCTAATCTTCGAAATGAAGTGTCCCAATTTGATAAAGCTAATAAGGACGCATATATTAGAAGAAAAGCTATAATGAATGTTACTACTGCTGCTATTCTTCGATATATATATGAAGGAAAAACAGATTTAATTGACAGACATAGGGGGTTAAATTCAACAATTAATTTTTTTTATAAATTAATTCGTTATTATAGACTAAAAATTTCAAGAACTGGTCATCTACGTGGTTTATCAAGAATATTCTGTACATATATGGCAGATGACTACTATTATGATAGAGTTATAAAAATAGGAAATAGAAATATAGTAAAATGTGCTCCATCTGATCTAACAGCAAGAATAAATACATATAATCTTTCAGTGGATAATAAAAAACATTATACAGGTCTTTTAAGACGTTCTAAATTAATAGATAAAAAACTTGAAAATTGTACTGATAATTTTGGAAGTTATATTATTGCTAAAGAAGAAAATAAAAAACGTAAAAAAATTAATACTTTTTATGATTATCTTGAAAAACTTACTAGGGATAATAATAATATGTTAGGTAATAATAAAAAGAATCCTTTTTATGCAGATCCTAATTTTTTAAGATTGCGGCGTCGAAATAAGAAAATGGTGAATACCAAATATAAAGTTGAATGTTGTAGTAATATTTGTGGTGGTAATAATGACATATCAGATAGTAATTATAACTGTATTAGAAACTGTATAATCGCGGCGAAAAGAAATTCAATCAAAGATAATTTAATGTCAATGGTAGAAACAAATAGAGATACAGAAAAAGATGTTGCTAACATTGGGAAGAATTTTACGGAGGTAAAAACATATGTACAAAAAAATGAACAATTGTATACTGCCATGACTAAAAATATATTTACAAAAGATCAAATGGATATATACAATGAATTTATAGATAAAAAAATTAGAGATAAAAAACTTGAAGATGAAACAAATAATTATATAAATGAAAATATTATGACTGATAAGTTTGTTTTTGAGTTAATAGGTTATGCATGGCATCATAGAGCTAATATGAGTGATAAAGATTTAAAAGCAAATAGTAAGTTACGAACTATCAAAAGTGCTATTGATTTCTATTATAAACATGTAAAGTCAAAACCTACTAAAGACGAAAAACAGTTTTTGTGTGATACAGTATGTGCTGCCTACTATAATAGTAATGGAATAGATAAATTTATTTCAAGATTTGTAAATAAAAGATACCAAAGATTATGTGGCTTGAGTAAGCCTACAGCAGAAGGAATTACCAAAGTTAAGATGTTACGAAAAAGAATGAAAATTATGGAAGCAATTAACAAAGTATCAAACGCAATTAGTGACAATGTATTTAAGTGTATGAGTAATATGACAGAAGCCCATTTTAATCATATATATGAAAAACGCGTAAATCGTATTATAAAATTATTTAATAATATGATTTTTCTTATGCATGGACATAATCATGCTATTAATTATGATGCTATGAATAGTACTTATATTACATGGATAAATAAATATGTACGTCCACGACTTATCAGAAATGTCAACAACGATTTACCTTTGAATTCCTGTTGTGAAAAAAAATGTGGTGGTATTACTATTAATGAAAAAAATTATAAATGTGTTGAAAAATGTTCACTAGATATTGAAAATAAAATCATCGATACTATAAAAGATTACAGAAAAAAATTTTTATCAATTGATAAAAATAAACAAAGTGAAGAGGAAAAATTAGTGGAACATAAAAGTCAAAGAGATATGGAAAAAAATTTCAAGGAAAATGAAAACTTATTAGATTATACCAAGATGAAAGAAATGGAAAAAAGAATACAACAAAAAGTTGAAGAAATTATGGAAAAAAAATATAAAGAAAAAAATAAAACATTTGGACCGGAGAAAATGAGAAAAATAGAACAAAAAATACAGGAGAAAGTTGAAGAAGTGGTTAAGAGAAAATTAAATGAAAAAATGTTAAAATTACAAAATGAGGAAAATTCTCCAATCTCTGAATTACAATATAAATTAAGAAAAATAGAACTAGAAAATAACTCATCAAGTATGAAAGGATTGAGTGAAGTAGAAAAATTAGAAAAAGAATTAAAAGAATTAAAAAGAAAAAAGAATTCGGAGTCAAGATATATGGCGCAACAGAACCGGTCAAATTGGCCGCAACAGAACCGGTCAAATTGGCCGCAACAGAACCCAATAGATCTGGATGGATTGAGTACAATGGAAAAATTACAGAAAGTTTTAAAAGCAACAAAAATGGCACAAAATCCTTCAGATGTAAAAGAATTAAGTATGATGGATAAGCTAGAAAAACAATTAAAAGAATTAAAAAGAGAAAAATCTTTGGAAACAATAAAATCAACACAAAATCCTTCAGATATGAAAGAATTAAGTATGATGGATAAATTACAGAAGATTTTAAAGGAATCAAAAGTAACACAAGATCCATCAGACATTAAAAAAGATTTAATGATGGGTATATTAAAAAACCAATTAAATCAGTTGAAAAAAGAGAAAATTTCAGAGGTTAAAAAAATAGCGCAAAATCCTTCAAATACAAATGAATTAAATATGATGAATAATTTAGAAAAACAGTTAAATAAATTAAAATCGACACAAAATCCGTCAGATGTAAAAGGATTAAATATGATGAATATGTTACAGAACCAATTGAAAGAATTAAAAAAAGAGAAAACTTTGGAAGCGTCAAAATTGGCACAAACCAAACAAAATGAAAATGAATTAAATATGATGAATAATTTAGAAAAACAGTTAAATAAATTAAAATCGACACAAAATCCGTCAGATGTAAAAGGATTAAATATGATGAATATATTAGAAAATCAATTGAAAGAATTAAAAAAAGAGAAAGCTTTGGAAGCGTCAAAATTGGCACAAACCAAACAAAATACAGCAGATTTAACAGGATCAAATTTAGTCAAAAATTTAGAAGATCAATTAAAAGAATTTAAAAAGAAAAATGCGCTAGAAGATGCGAAATTAAAGCAAAATCCATCAGCTGTAAAAAGTTTAGGTATGATGGGAAGACTACAAAGGCAATTAAAAGAGTTCGAAATGGAAAAAGCTATTAAAGCTGCAAAAGAAAAAGTAGTTAAAGAAAATGCTGTCAAAGCTGCAAACCAAAAATTATTGGATTCGAAAAATACTAATTCTACTAATAAATCAACAAAAGAAAGTGATGGTAACAACAAGCCCAAGTCGAATAAAAGATGTGTAAAAATATACGTTTGAGCATGATTATAAATAATCGTGTGAGTATTATCTAGGAGAAACACGAACAAAATGAATTGAAAATTAGTTTAAATACACTATGATAAAATGCTGGTTTTTCTACAACTTCTATATATGATTCATTTTCATATATTCCAGTATGAAATTTTAGATAATATTTATTTTTCTTAATATTATCTAAGATTGATTCCCAATCACTCCAAACATCCTGTGTATCAAAATATAAATCATACCAATTAGTTGATACTATACTTAAGACAATATCTTTATCATGACAAAGTTCTTCTGAGGCATGTCGGATGGCTTGAAAAGGATCATGCTTAATTGCCTCTATTATTATTTCTTTATCGTTATAAAATATACTAGACATATAAAATAAATTAACTACGGATTTTTTAACAGCATTTAATACAACTTGTCTATCATCACGAAGGGTATCAGAAGCATATTCTAAAACATTGTCAGATGTATTTATAGCCATTAAAGCTATTTCTTTATCATCACGAAGATTTTCTGAAGCATATTTATATGATACTCCATAATATTTTACAGATTCTAATACAACTTGTCTATCATAATTGAGATTGTTTGAAACATCTTGCAAAATATATCCATTATTTCTAATTGCTTTTAATGCAATTTCTTTATTTCCGCGAATTGTTTCTGATGCATATATAAATGTATTTCCATTAATAGTAATTGCTTCTAACATTACATTCTCATCATTGCGAAGATCTTCAGATGCATATATGAATGCGTGCCAATCTTTTTTTGTAGCTTTCATTACAACTTGTTTATTATTGCGAAAACTATATGGAGCAAATGATAGTTCGTTATAATTCGCATCAATTGCTTCTAATATTATTTCCTCTGTTTTAAATTCATCTGAAATATAAAGTATAGAGATAAGGCATTTTTTAACGATTTCCAGCATAATTACCCTATCTTTACAATAGTTATCTGGTACATATAACAGCTTTATACCAAGTGGATTGGATAGTATTTCTAACACGATATTTTTATTTTCTTCAAATACATATTCACCAAATATTTCATTACTTAATCCATAAAATATACGATGGTCATATTTATAACATTGTTTTATCAAGTCATTATATGCATTAAAATCAAATTTATTTTTAGTTTCATAGACTATATTTTCGTAAGTTTGTTGATCTCTATAACGATCATTGCTATATTTTTTATGGATATTGTTCAACATTTCTCCTAGATAATATTTTGTATCATTTTCAAATTTTCTATAGAAATTATTAGCAGTTATATCTTCAAAGTAATAATAGACATATGTATCAAGTTTATTTTTGATTTTATTAATAAACTGTAAATCTTTCTTTTCTGTCCTCGAATTGCTTAAAATATACATCTTTATCAATTCGATAATGATTTCTATATCATCGTTATATAAACTGATTATTTTGTTAAAATTAGATTCTATAAAATTTATATCTATTTTTTTGATACTTAATAGATAATAAAATAAATCTCTGTAAATTATGTGTATTGTTTTGAATTCTTCAAATATATTTTTGTATCTGGAATCTATATAATTATACATGTATATAGATGAATATTGCTGAATTATATTGTCATAGATACCATAAACGATGCTTTCATCTGAAATATTATTAATTTTATTTATTAATACTCTTACTGAATATACATCAAAGAAATTATAATTATTAAGATTTGTGGGGCTTACGTCAGGAATAGGTCTTACCTCACTATTGAAACCAATACATATCATTATTGAATATATAATATTGTTATTATGAATCAAATATTTTAGTTTTCCATAATCTTTTTCAAGTATATCATCACCAAATAAAGATTTGATAGTAATTTTTTTGTGTTTAATTTGTTGAGCGAACATGGATATGGAAAGTTTATATACTATTTATATAATAATAATTTTATCATTTTTTAATTACAACAGAAATGATGGGAAGTAAATATTTACTTTTTAATTGTTATATCAATAAACATTGTATATATTTTCTCTTCTTTTGAAATCATTTATTTTTCTTATAATATCATGATCATTATTAAGTCTTTCTGAGGCATATATAACATTATAATTAGAAAATTCAATTGCTTTTAATACCAAATCCTTATTATCACGAAGTCTTGGTGAGGCATATTTCAAGAATTGTCCACTAATATCAATCACTTTATACAAAAAATCAATATCATCAGAAAATAAAGTTGATGCATATTTTATATCTTTATAGTCATTTTTAAATGCTTCTATTATCATTTCTCTGGTATGATAATTTTGTGGTATATGTTGTAATGATAGAGAATGGTTAGATATTGCTAGTATTAGTATTTCATTATCTACAATAAGTTTGGGATTAATATTATAAATTTTTACATTGTCTTGAATAGATAATAAATATTTTGCTATATCTATATCTTCTACACAATAAAATATATTGAAATCAAATTTGTAAGTTTCTAATATAAGACTTTTACATGTATCATAATCAAGAATTTTTTTATATTCATTTATAATGCTACCATATTGTTCATAAATTGATATATCATATATATTACATAATATGTCACCTATTATATTATTTTTATCTTTTTCTAATCTAGCTTGAAAGTTAGAAAAAGATAAATCTTCAAAATAATCATGGATTGAGGGATCTATATCTTTTTTAACCTTATCAAAAAATAAAATATTTTCTATAATAATATCCTCATTTTTTTTATTAATTGATTGAAATAAATTAGATCTACAGTAACATTTAATCAATTCAATAATGATTGGAATATCATTATTGTACAATTTTATCACAAGATCATAATTTTCTATTATATGTTGTGATGATATTAATTTTATACAGAGACAGTAATAATATAAATCTCTATAAATAATATATTTATTTTCGAACGTAATTGTTTTATAATGCTTAAATATATTTCTAGGTATCTGTTTTGGAAACATATGTCCATACATACCATTAATAACCGAATTATGAGGAATATATTTAATATTATTAATTTTTACATTCACAAAATATAAAGCATCAATAGAATTTAGGATTTTATTTTCATCTGTAGAGGGGATATTATTATTGCCAAAATAATAATAATCTTCTTGGTTGCAGTATAAGGTTCCGCTATATATACAGACAAGTTCTGATTCATATACAATGTCTCTATTACAAAACAATTTTGTTATCTTTCCATAATCTTTACCAGGAATGATTTCTCCAGTAATCCCTATAATTGTGATATTCTTTTCTTCTATTTGTTGGGCGAACATTATTAATGATAATAATATACTCCAGGAAAACAATTTAGTGAGGATTTTAGCTAAATGAATAGAGTGATCTTGGAAGAATTAATTGATTACTTAAGTGATAAAATTATCAATTTTTATTAATAGTTTATTTTAGCGACGATATATATTCTGTTTATTAAGACTATTGAATAAAGCCTATTTTTAGCTAGAATTTATTGTTTTATGATGATTTGATTTGGATTTATATTTTTAATGCATGAAATATAATAGATTTTTAGAGTGTTTTCTATATTTGTTGAATAATTTATTGTTAATTTTGTAACTGAAAATGTAATATAGTTAAGGATGATAGAGGGTATGATATTAAATTAATGTGTAAATTAAGAGGATAATTCAATAAATTAGAGTATTCATTGAATTATTTATATAGTAGAAATTGATGAGGAAAAAAATAAACAAATATAATATTGTAATTTTAAAAAAAAATATATATATTATATTTTAGCTAATATTGACTGTTTTCAATGCTATTTTATAAATCATTTTTTGATAATGTTAGATATGATTTTATTCATTTCTAATATAAATAGTAAAATTTTAGTAAAAATATTGGTTGTGATATGGGACAATATAACTATCTATAGTAGCGTGCTCTTCTATGTGCATCCTGTGCTGCTGATGTTGCTGTTCTTGCGCTTGCTGCTGCTATGTCTGCTGTTGTTCTTGCTCTGTATGGTACTGTTGCTGCTCCTTGTGCTGCTTGTGCTGCTTGTGTTGGTGTTGGTGTTCCTGCTGTTGGCGTCTGTGATCCTGCGTCACCTGGTGCCGGCTGTGACCCTGCTGTTCCTGCTCCTGTTGCTCCTGCTGCTCCTGCTTCTGTTTCTGCTTTTGCTTTATCTTCTTTTGCTTTTGTTCTAGCTTCTTCAACCTTATCTACTGTTTCTTGAGTTTTCGTTACTCCTATATTTGCTACTGTATTAGCACCTTTTATCATTGTTTTTAAATGAGGAGTAATGCTAAAATCACTCTTATCAATTATTCCATGTATAAGTTTTCCTATTGAGTTTGTAGCTTCTGCTGCTTTATTTGTGGCATCAGCAGCTATCAAATAGTTTTCGATAACTGCTAGTGTTGTCGTCTCATCGTCTGGACTAGCACCACCTCTCTGAAGACTCTTATTTTCTAAATATTTATTTTTATACTTTAAATATTTCTCTTTAAATTCTGAATTATCCATTATATACATACGTAGATATAATTATCATAAAAATACTATATTATTTAAATTACATCTTTTTTTTTAAAAAACTATATTTTTTCATTACCATATAATGAGTTATTTACAACATCACCATCATTTTTAAACCTACTACTTAGATATTATAAAGCCAATCTATTCTGTATAATAGCTTCCAATACAATTTCTTTATCATTGCGACGATTTTCTGAAGCATATTGTAATACACATTTATATTTATACTTGAGAAGATTTTTCAAATAATGGTTTAATACTGCATCATGATTAGTTACAGCGGCTAATACTACTTGTTTATCATTGCGAAGATTTTCTGAAGCATATTGTAATACAAATCTACGGCAACTTACAGCAGCTAATAATATTTATTTATCATCACGAATATTTTCTGATACATATTGTAATACACCTATATATTTTTTATCAATAAATTTTAATATTATTTCTTTATCACTAGAATAATATTTAATAATATCTTGATGGGATTCATTAATGTGATTATTTTTAAAAAGTTCAGATATAATATTTCTATTTCTTAAAAAATATCTTAGGTATATATCTACGCGATTCACTATCATTTTTATATGCTACCAATACTATTTCATAATATTTATAATCAATATCTTGAAAATATTTTCAAGCTTAATCTCCATTATATTCTATAGCTTTTATCATGAATTCTTTACTTTGAGTATATTTCTTTGATAGTTTGGAAATAATTGTATGATTATATTTTATTAGTGTAAGAATAATATCTATATCTTCATGTAAATCTTCTGATAAATATTCATATATAGAAAAAAATATAAATTTCATAGTTTCTAATATTAAATTTTTATTAATTTGTTTGGTTATAATAATAAAATAATACTGTCATTATTTTATTATTATTTTTATATATGTTTAGTATATTTAAAAGTAAAGTATTAAATAAAGTTAAATATCTTCTAATAAGATAATAATATATTAAACAAGGAAATAATATCATGTCAGAGAGATTGCCAAAATATAGTAATCTATCAATTTATGAAATACTTCAATAATTCAAGTAACAATACTATTATTTGGAATTGAATGTAGTTTATTATTTTCTATATAATAAATTTCATATTCATATAAGTAAATTTTGATCTTATAAACAAGATCATGTTTATATAAGAGTTTTCCAATTTTCCTAGTAATAGAAATAATTTCAATATTTTTATTTTTGATTTTATTAGCAAACATAATAGTATAAATTAATATATAACGTTTTTATTAGACTAGATTCAGTTCAATTATATATAAATGAACAAAATTAAACAATTGTACTTCTAATACTCTTTGATGCAAATACAATTGTTCTTTCATCTTGTTTAAAAGCTTCCATTACGACTTCCATATCATTACAAAGATCTTCTGATGCAAACTCCAATAACAATGGATCTAATTTAATCAGTTCCATAATAACTGATTTATCATTAAGAAGATTTTCTGATGCAAACTTTATTGCAACTTTATTATTCTTAACAGCGGTCAATATAACGTCTCTATCATTACGAACCCCTTCCAGAGCAAACTGTAAATATTTAGATTCTTTTTTAACGGTTTCCATAATAATATCTTTATCATTACGAAGTTTTTCTGGTAAGTATAGAAAAGCATCTGGATCTTGTTTGATAGCTTCCATCATAATGTCTTTATCATTCAACAGATGTTCTGAGATCATACCATCTTTTATAACCGTCCAGTCTTTTTTAACAGCTTTCATAACTAGATCTCTATCGTCTAAAAGTCTTTCTGATGCAAAACCTAAAAAAGAAGATTTTTGTTTAATAATATCATTAATAATTTCTTTATTATCACGAATATTTTCTGATGCAAAACGTATCAAAGATCCATCTTTCTTAATAGCTTCCATAACAATTTCTTTATCATTGCGGTGTTTGGCTGATAAATACTTCAGAAAACTCCCTTTTTGTTTGACAGCCATCATGGCTAATTTCTTATCATTACGGAGTTTCTCTGAGGCATACCATATAAGCCCTCCATGACCTCTTATAGCTTCCATCATTATATCTTTATCATTATGCAGATTTTCTGAGGCGTATCCTACAGAATCTGGATGAGATTTAACAGCTTGTAGCATTACATCTTTGTCATTTCTAAAGATTTTAGGCAGAAAATATAAAGCTGTTTCATCTTCCTTCAGAAGGTTAATCGCTAAATTTTTATCATTCAAAATATTTTCCGATACATGTTCTGCTAATATCCAAATACTTTCAATGGCTTTTAATGCTACCTCCATATCGCTGCGAAGGTTGTCAGATGCATATAATATAGACCTAGGATATTGACTTATACAACTTAACATTATATCTTTATCATCACGAAGATTATCAGATACGAATTCTAATACTTTCCAACTTTCGCGATGATCTCTAAGAAATATTATTTCTTTACCATTCATTTTCTGTAAAGGATTATCCCAAAAATCTTTATTTGAATTAATAATTTTCATTACTGTTGTTTTATCGTTACGAATAGTGTCTGATGCATATTCTAATGATGTTAAATCTATTCCTTCGGTTATAATTTCTTGAGTACTATTAGGAATGATTTCTTGAGTACTATTAGAAATGATTTCTTGAGTACTATTAGGAATGATTTCTTGAGTACTATTAGGAATGATTTCTTGAGTACTATTAGGAATGATTTCTTGAGTACTATTAGGAATGATTTCTTGAGTATCGCTCCGAATGTTTTCAGAAGCATATTTTAAAGCATTTTTGTTTTGTTTAACAGCTTCCCTTACAATATCTCTGTCATTGCGAATGGTATTAGATCCATGTTTTAAAAGATTTCCATTATATTTAACAGCTTCCATTATTACATCTTTATCTCCATGAACTTTTTCAGATCCAAATAATATATACTCTGGATTTTGTTTAATAGATTCTATTATTATATCTTTATCGTTCCGAAGATTTCTTGATATGAATCTTAATGCTTCTACATCATTTTTAACAGCTTCCATTGCTACTTCCTTATCGTCACAAAGATTGTCTGATATATATCTTAGATTTTGACCATCATCTCTGACGGCAATCATTGCCAGATCTTTATCATTAGAAAGTTTTTCTGATGCATATTTTATACAATGACCGCTTTTTTTAACAGCTTCCATCATTACATCTTTATCATTATATAAATTTTTAGATACAAAATATATAGCATCACTTCCAAATTTTTTAATAGATTCAAGTATTATTTCTTTATCTTTGCGGAGATTTTCTGATACATATTTTAGGATACAATCATTATTGGTAGAGTCACTATTGACATAATCGTCATCGTTATTGCCATTTTTAATAGCCTCCATTATTACTTCTTTATCATCACTAAGATTTTCCGATATATATTCTATAACCTTTCCATTTTGTCTAACAGCAATCATTACAATATCTTTATCATCCCTAATATTTTCTGAACCAAACTTTAACATATCCCAGTTTATTTTTATAGCTTCCATCATAACTTGTTTATTATTCCGCATATTTTCTGATGCAAACCAGACAGCATTTTCATCATACTGTATAGCTTTTAATACCATTTCTTTATTATTTCTAAGATTTTCTGATGCAAACCTTAACATGGTTCCGTCTTTTTTGACAGCTTCCATAACAACTTGTTCATCATTACGGAGTCTGTATGAAGTAAAATTTAAGTTAAATTCATTTACTTTAATTGCTTCCAGTATGATTTCCTTATCATCCCAAAGATTTGCTGCTATGGATGATAAAGATTCTTGATTTTGTTTTATGGCTATTAATGCTATTTCTTTATCTTTCTTAAACCTGTGTGACACATTTTTAATACTTTGGTAAGATGATAATTGCCCAATCTTGATAGCATTTAATACTTGATCTCTATTAGTACAAAATATATCGATTTCAGATTGTTGAGAAGTATTCATTAGTGTATTATTAATTGATAAAATTATCTCTATAATATTTTTAATCATTTTTTAGTGATTTTCTTTTTCTTATCCTTAGCTTTGTTTTCAGCTTCATTTTCCATTTCTTCCTCAATTCTTTTTTCTTTTTCTTTAATCCATTTATTGTATTCATTTTCTAATACATCTAACTCTTCTGTCCAGATATTTTCAGGAGTTTTCTTATAAAGATTCTGGTATTGATTTTCTTTTTCTGCCTTTTTTTTATTTAACTCATCAATCTTCTCTTTGGTCAAGCTATAAATGGGAAGATGTAATAAATAATCGTAACAATTATTAATTTTAATCAATTTATGATTTTTTTCAATATCCTCAGAAATTTCATTTTTACCTCTTTTATTTATCTTTAACTTGTCCTCAATAACAAGATAAATGAATTTTACTTTATTGCTAACGAGTTCAAGCTCACTTTGTAATTTATCAAGTTGATATTTTCTCCTTTTGTAGTATAAATCTAATCTTGGTTGAAAATATTCATTAAATATTTCAGTAGTATTACTATATTTTCTAACTTGACGATTAAAAGAATATAAATGCATATTTTTAATAGAATACTTTTTGATCAATTTAAATTCTTTCTCAAAGTTTTCTGTATCGAACTCATAATCGTTATTTAAATCAATTTCGAAATAAATATTAATATATCCACTCTTGTCGTTATAATCTTTGATCTTTTTACTTGCAACCATTTGATTTAGAAATGTTACATAATTAGCTGTCCATGAACTAATTGGTAATTCGGTTATAGTTGCTCTATTATATTTTTTGCTATATGTATATTTCCCCTTTATTTCATAATAATCTTCTATGCTTGTAATGGTTCCTTCAAAGCCATACCACCATGGATGAATTTCTTTTATTTTTTTATTCAATATCATTAATCTAATATTTTTGATTACATCAAGAGGGTTATAACAGGGAATCTCCATTGAGAACCCCGTTCCTATACCCTTCGATCCATTAACAAGAATCATCGGGATAATAGGATAATATATAACTGGTTCTATACTATCACCATCATCATCATTATAATCTAGAACATTATTATCTTCAGCATTAAATATAATACTTGTTAATGGTTCAAATTTAGTCCAAATATATCTTGGTGCACCAGAATCTTTTCCTCCTTCCAGTCTTGAACCAAAACTACCTTTAGGTTCGAATAGATTTATATTATTTGATCCTACATAATTTTGAGCTAAATTAATTATTGCAGAGTATAACGAAGCTTCACCATGATGATATGCTGTTTTTTGAGAAATACTTCCTCCTAATTGTGTTACTTTGAGTTCATTTTTATCAAGGTTATTAAGAAATCCTCCATATAAGATTTTCCTTTGTGACGGTTTTAATCCATCTATAAGAGACGGTATAGATCTCTCCAGATCATAATTTGAAAAATGAATCAATTCTTTGTGTATAAAGTCATCAAAAGATAATTTTTTATTTTTACTATCCAGAATTTTACTTCTATCATAATTTTCTAACCATACTTTTCTATCATCACTTTTACACTTGGAGAAAGCTAATTCTATTGCTTTATCGTCCTTTTTACTAGAATAAACATAATCAACTCTTTTATCATCAATATTACTAAAATATTCTTTTGCTTCTTGTGGTGTTGAAGTAGCAAGACCTTTATAGTACTTAATGTTATATCTGTTAATGGTGGATCCTATCTCTTCTTTCCAATTTTCATAATCTACTAAATTATAAAATGAAATAATTTCTTTTGATTTGATAGCCTTGACAATAGGTGTATATAAACTTGTAATATATATGTTATTGTCCAGTAAAGACTTCCACATAGAATGAAACATATTCATAATCAATCCTTTGATATGGCTTCCATCTACATCAGCATCGGTTAATATCAAAATCCTTCCATAGCGTAATGATTGACGGCTTAAAGGTGTCGAATAATCTTTGTTATGTCTTAATCCAAGAATCTTTTTAATATTTTCAACTTCTTTATTATCTGATATTTTTTGAGTAGCAGTATCTCTGACATTTAATAGCTTTCCCTTTAGCGGGAAATATCCATAATGATCTTTTCCCACAATCGATATTCCTGACGTTACCATAGCTTTAGCCGAATCACCCTCTATAAGTATAAGAGTACATTTTAAAGAATCATTCGTTCCAGCTTTATTTGCATCTGACAATTTTTCAACATCAGTTATCCTTGTCAACTTTCTACCATCAGATTTTTCTAATTTTCTTTCATCTTTTTTCTTATTACTGTTTAATATCTTCTGCAATAAACCAGATTCATTAAACACTTTCTTAATAAAAGCAGGGTTTGGAACGTATCTAGTTTTAAATTCTGACACTTTTTTTGATAACTGTTCTTTATTTTGCGAACTAAATGTAGGATTAGTTATTATCGTATTTATAAAAAATCTAAAGTATGATTTTATTAGTCCAAATGTAACAGGTGTTTTGGGAAACATCTCATTAATTTTCCTAGTAATTACATCAATAACATGATCGCAATGTGTTCCTCCTTTATATGTATTAATACCATTAACAAAACTAATAGTATTAATTGGATCATATATCGCACTATTTTCAGTTAGATCTACAATTAACCCTACCTGCCATCTAGATGAATCATCATTTTTATTATCGTAGAAATATTTATAATTTATTTTTTCTATATCAGCATCATCAGCGTCATCAGCGTCATCAGCGTCATCAGCGCCGCCCTTACTGTCATCAACCCCGTCCTTGTTGTCCTTACTGTCCCCTCCACTATCATCCTTAATAAAATGATTTTTCATATATTTATCAAATTTATTAGAATTAAGCAATAGCTTTTTGTTGAAATAAACTTTAATTTTATTGCTGAAATGTGTGGCATTTATATCATGAACACGTTTGTGAAATAAATCACAATGATCTTGATCCAATTTTTCCAAATTAAATCTTTTCAAATCTGGATAGAATGTAATCGATATTGATCCATTTTTATCGCTACATTTATTTATAATTGGATCTGATACTTCTTTCATATTGTTGGACCAAGTTTGTTTATATTTTTTAAAATTTTTAGGATCTTTAATTTCAACTATAAATTCAGTTGAAAAAATATTTGTACAGTTATGTGTGACTGTAAAATCGTTGATAATAAATCTTTCATCTTCATCAACTTGAATACCAACATATTTTCCTTTATTTGACTCTTCAACAGATATATTTCCTTTCAATCTAAATGATAGACTATTTAATGGGTTCATAATAAAAACAATTACACTGATGCTAATATATTTAATTCTAATATTTAAAGAATATAATAGATATGTTATGCTATCAATAAACTTTTGTGATAGATCTGCTATATCAATAGAATATATATCGTAAACCGATGATGTTGAATATTCTGAATATTGATATGACGAATTAATCATTTTTATTCTGGTGCTATTACTGTTAATCATACCGATCAAGAACCGTAGACGGAGATTAAAGTCAGCTATTAAAATGTCATTATCTATTTTATCATCATCTAGAGCTGCTAAACTATTTATATTTTTTAAATTGATAATATGTTCATTATTTTTATTTTTTGATATATGTCTATAGTTTTGTCTTGTCCAAGTAGAATAAAGCTTTTTCATGTCAAATTTTACTCTATTAATTTTATGAAATATATGAAAAATAAAATATCCATATGAATAATATAAATCACTATTGTTCATATTCAATTCATAATCAGGGTTATGTGAATATACTGTTGTACCTTGGATACCATAGATATGTTTTTTTTCTTCAGCTGGAAGAAGTAAATAATCTTGAATATTGATGTCTATTATTTTTTCATTATTATTAATGTCATTTCTATCATTGAGGTTATCAATAATATTATCTCTGACAAAACTATCGCAATATTTTCTTTTTCTATTTATATTGCTATGATTAATTTCATTGACCATGTATTCAATTATGACACTTACAGGTAGTTCTGTATGACGAATCAATACTTTAGAGTATGAAATAAAAAACACTAATTTCATTTTCTCTAAAATGGTATCAAACTCATATTTATTATATACTAAATTACTATTAGTTTCAATATAAGAGACAATAAAGTCATAATTACGAGCATTTAAAATTTCGATTATTCTTTTACTATGTAATTTATATAAATCATATGCATATTCCCTGACAATCCTTTTCCTTTTGCAGCAAAAATATTGAATGTATATTTTATCAGATTCTTTTCTAATTGTATAATTTTTACAATAATAAACTGTAAGTATATGATTATCATTGACGTAATAATCGCTCCCATTGACTTGTGACACCTTATACATCGGTCCAAATCCAATTATCGTACTCAGTACCTTCCTCCCAGAACCATTTGGTCCAATAATATCATCATTCATAAGAATATCTTTTGCATAAACTATATCTCCTGATGGATACCTATATAACTTTGTTAGATAATGAATACATTTAGCACCAACACCATTTCTTCCTCCAGTAATTCTTTCTTTGGTATCGTCATAATTAGAGCTTGTATTTAATTCACCAAATATCATTGTAGGAATTAATTTATTATATTCTGGTTGGATCTGAATGGCAATACCATTCTGTCCATTATTAAAAACAGTAATGGAATTATTTTCTGTATCTATAGACACTTTAATTACATTACAAGTGTCATCTTCAACTGTAGCATCTCTAGCATTATTAAGAATCTCATCAAATATTTTCAACAATCCAGGAGAAAATGAAATCATTCTTTTTTGAATATTTTCATTATCATCGCATACCCACATTAGATCTGAGACTACATTTACATCACCAATATATGTGTCTGGTCTATGAAGGATACTTTCAGTTTGTGTAAATTTTTTATATTTATTAACTTTGTCGACGTTAGTCATTGTTAAGAGCTGTTAATAATAATTTAATCTATAAATCTTTATTTCATTTTTTTATTTTATTTGGTAAAATAAAAAAATGAAATTGAAATGGAGAAAATTTAAAATGTGAATAAAATAAAATATATATTAAATCTATATAATATTAAGTTTAATGGAAAAAATATTTATCTTCTTCTCATAAAGCTGTTCATATATTCTTTATATGTATCCTTATTACTTAATTTATCTGCTAATTTCTTCATATAATTTCTATCATTTGGAATGTAATTACTTTTCTTACGTTTATCAATTACTTTTGTCATTCTGGGACTACTATCAATTACTTTAACTTTTCTGCGGCTACTATTTACAACATCGTCGCTATCATCTAGATCATCACTGCCATCACTCTGGTCTAGATCATCATCATATTTCATTCTCTTGATACTATTATCTATTTCCATTTTTTTAGTATTTTTATCTCTTTTATGTTTGTCGTATTTCTTTACTGCAATTGTAAAAATATTTATATATTCTGTGATGATTTCAGACATCACTCCTAATTTCTTTCTTTCTTTAGTCGAATCAATATCTTTTCTAATGTCAAGTATTTTCATATACTCTTTCCTATATATTTCATCAATATTTTTTAATATTTCTTTATTAATTTTTTTATCATTTGTAACCTTAATTACTTGATTAGTTAATTTTAATAATCCATTTATATAAAACTTTTCATTATTTAATCCTTTCATTTCATATTTATAGTCATCCTCTTTGTCCCTCGTGTCCCTCGTGTCCATCATGTCTCTCGTGTCTCTCGTGCCCATCATGTCTCTCGTGTCCATCATGCCCATCATGCCCCTTTTATTTTTGTTATCATTCATTTCTTTTTTTAATGTTGAAATTTTTTTATCTAGATTATATAATCGTTCATCTATTTTAAGCCTCATATCTTTGTACATACTATTAATTTCTTGATATTTTTTTCCAATAAATACCTTTTCCCAGACCTTTTTATTCATCTTTGTTGTAAACTTAGGTTTCCCTGTAGAATCAAAGTTTTCGACAGAATTATTATGATTACATTTTCTACAACCTAAACATTTGATCATAACCATTATGATCAAAATAATGACAACAATATGAAATATCATATATATATTATAGTAATAGTTACAGAAAAAAATATAATTATTTAAATTGAAATATCAGAAAGAATATCATTATATTTATTATATATATTCCTTTTTTTATCTTTGAATTTAAGAACTTCATTTTGATCTTCACTTAATCTATCCATATCACTATCCCCGCTCAATCTATCCATATCACTATCCCCGCTCAATCTATCCATATCACTATCCCCGCTCAATCTATTCATATCACTATCATCACCGATTCCACTAATCTCATCAATATCTTTAAATTTATCCATATCGCTAATAGTATCATCACTGTCCATATCGTCCATATAAGACTTATCGTCAAGACTTGTATTAGATCTAAAATTTTCAACAATAACATTTGCTGCTTTATCAACAATATTAGGTTTCTGATTAATTTTTTTCTTCTCTTTTTCAAGACTAGTTACAGCTTTATTTAGTAGTTTTGCAGTCTTAGTTTCTCCCTTATCTGTCTCATTCTTCGCAGCAACTTTTAAATTCTTTACTGTTTTATCAATAGATTTATTAATTTCTTTAGTTGCACCAAATGTATTTTCAGTGGCATTCTTATCAATCTTTTTTCCAATCTTGATTAAATCTTTAGAATGTTTCTTAATCTCTGGATCATCACTAATCTTTTTAACATCCTTACCAATTGCAGTTACTTGTTTAGATACATCTTTACCAATATAAGAAAGCGTTTTTATATTATCAGGATTATGTGTAAAACATTTATACGCTAAAACTAGTATAAGTAGGAGAATAAGAATTGAAAATCCTAGATCCGCAGATTTATTATCAATCATATTATATATTTTTGTAGATAAAAGTTTAAATTTATATAATAATTTATCTACAAAAGTTAAATTATTATATAAATTTATTTTATTTATACTTTATTATCTGCTTCAGGTTTGATTGTTGTAGTGTTTTCTTTATCTAATTCATTTTCTTTAGTTGGTTCATCAACTTGTTTAGGAGATTCTTTAATACTTTCATTTTCGTACATTTTGTTTAGAATCTGATTGCTGTTATATACTAAACATTCTGTCTTGGATAGTAATTGTCTGGTGTTGGTAAAGATGCCATCTACATTAATTAGTATAATGGTTAGTATGATAATAATAGCCAACATTCTACAACTGATAATGAATATTTCTCCGTCTAATACTGGAATCATCATAATCTATATAATATAAATATATTTTATAGATTTAAAACGTTTATTTTGGACAGAAAATGGTTTATTTACCTGGGTAGAAAATGGTTTATTTACCTGGGTAGAAAATGGTTTATTTACCTGGGTAGAAAATGGTTTATTTACCTGGGTAGAAAATGTCATCTTTAGAATATTGATCTGATTTTAATACTTTCAAAGTAATGAGTGCCATTTTTGATGCGTTTTGTTCCGCATCTTTTTTCTTCCCAGCTTTACCATATCCAATAGGTCTATTGTTACCATCATGAACACATGAAATGAATTTACCATTTTCATGTGATATATCAGTATATTTAGGATGCTTCCATTTCATATTGTTAAATACTTTCAATAATTGATCTTTATAATTATTATCATTATATAATTTATCTGTAATGTCAAAATAATTTTCTATCAAAAATATTACAAATTGTAGAGTTATATCATATCCTCTAGATTTGAATAAACTTCCAACGAAAGATTCAAATACATCTTCCAAAATACCTTCTATATCTCTGCCATTGTGTGAAGTTTCAACATGTTTACTAATTATAATAAAATCTTTAAACCCAAGTACTTTTGAAAAATTATATAGAGTATTTTTATTTTCTATTTTTGCTTGCAGTTTTGTCATAAATCCTTCATCATTATCAGGATATCTTAACACTAAATAAAATCCTATTACAGATTTTAATACTTTATCTCCCAAAAATTCCAATCTTTCATAATTATCATTTAACAAGTTCAAATAATTATTATGATTATTCTCAATTTCTATATGTTCATAATTTTTAAGACAATATGATTTATGTATAAATGCTTTTTGAAATAGTTCCATATCGTCATCATTCAAGTCATGAAATAAATCCACACCACATTTTTTAAAAATATTCATAATGTCATTTTTGGTGATTAATTTATTATTGATATTATACGGATTAATTTTCAATTGATTATTTATTGATAACACCTGAGCTTGACTATGATTATATAATCTTGTATTACTACTTGAACTCTCTTCTTCATCATCCAGAATATCTATATTTTTGTTGTGGTCGCCAGTCTTAGCACTTTCCTCAATATAATTCATCTTTATTAAAAGTATAAACTTATACGTTTAATAATTTTTATTTTCATTTTTTATGTGTGACATTAATAGTCCTAAATTAATATATCGTTTCAAGAAAAACTCCTTCAACATTATATTGATTTTGTTCTCGTATGTAACAACATCCAACTGATTTTTGCAATAAATTACTAAATTATAATAACTCTGACAATTATATGTTTGTTCTTTTATTTGAAATAACAGATAAATAATTATCCCAAAGTTGATATATCTATTGTCAAAATTAACTCTTGGTTTGACATAATAAAACTCATATAATCTATTTTTTATCAATCTAGACCATTCAATAAAATCTTCAACATTATGTAATCTATGATATAAATTATTCGGATACTCGATAATATTTTGTATATGTATATTTTGTATTATATTGTAATTTATTTTACTATTAAATATGTAGCTAAAGTATTCAAACATATGTTTCATATTATTAGCTTCCAAGTCAATTACATTACAAATATTATTAATTTCATTATTTTTTGAATATATTCTTATAAATTTGTCCAATGTATCTTTATTTACATTTCTATTAAAATATTCAACAGAGAAATTATTTAAAAAAGTGGTATTGTCTGAATTGTAAATAAATACTTTCAGCATTTCTCTCGTTAGATTATTTGTGTATAATTTTCTTTTATATACGCAGTCAATATTACCTTCTAATAATGAATGAAGGATTATGATTAATGTTTCAATTAATTTTATACAATTTTGATTTAGTTCAAAAAACATTTCTTTCTTTCTTAACAAGACATAAATAATGATGTCTATATTGCTGCTTAATTCTATCTTATCTATACTCAGATAATAGATAGAATTGATTAATAACTCTTCTATTTTTTGTTTTAACAAAATTTTATTTAATTTATTAGTCATCAATCTCTCGATGAATTTTCTTTTATCAGTTTTTTCTATTTCTTCCCCAGATTTTATTCTATTGATATTGCTAGGATGAAACTTTAACTCTATAAATTCTTTACTGAATAAAATATTAGGATTAGATTTTAATAGAATAAAAATATTATAGAAAAAATCTATACTTCTATTCTTTTGAATAATATTACGTGATAATTTATTGATATAATTTAATTTACTAGATTCGATATTAGTTTCAGGAATATTGTTATCCAATAATGTATTATCAAAATCTATAATATTCTCTTCAACATTAAAAACGTTATTTGTAATTTCAATCTTTAGCGGGAATATCACAGGAATATAATATATACCAGTAATACTATTACAGATAGGAATAGATATATTTTCTTGTTTATCAGAAGAATTATATACAGTAATATATGACATATCATTTATTACAATAATAAATTTTTGATAAATCAACCTTGAATTATATAATACTAAACTGTTAAAAATCATTGGTTTATTATTTTGTTTATATTATATATATTATTTTAATTTTATAGACTTTACAGGCGTAAATTATGTTTGTGACGTTAATAACGCTATGGTAATAATAATAATGTATATAATGAATATATAAATTTTATTTCAATTTTAATAATCTATCGTTTCCTTAATCGTTCCAGATATTCATTAGCTACTTTTCTCCATTCATTTTTTTTCTTTTCAGTTTGTTTATTAATATAAGCTATCTGAAATTTTAGACCATAATCGTTCTTAAATTCATTATAATTTATTAATATATAATTATAGTATAATGAATCATAAATATCTTTGTTCATATCTTGTGCTGGATATGAGCTCATCTTTCTCAGGTAGTTGGACGATGCTATATAACGTTTTCTCATAATTGGAATTTTATTTAATAACATTCCATTTACATTTAGCGTCATTGCAAATGAAAATGCATCTACTGTCCATGACATAAATAACTGATAAATTAAATCATTATCGATTAAAGCTATCTTCATAAATGAACCGATTAATTGTAACCTTTCTATATGGTGAAAATATCCATACTTTACAATTTTCTCTTTTATGACATGGTCTATGATTGGAATTTCAGTATTACCAGTCCAAAATTTATGGAATAAATTTTTATTTGTAATTTTACTATTGTCTATTTCATGTTTGATTATGTATATTACTTTCATAAAATTACGCCATCCTATAATTTGCCTGATTAAGGCTTCCACACAGGATAATTTAATATGTTTACTATTTTTATTGTAAAAAATTAATATTTTGTTGATAACAATTGTATCTGTAATAAGACCAACATTCATATATTGACTAATGATAGTATGGAAGATAAAAGGACTATCCTTACTTATTGCATCTTCGTAATCTCCAAAATGAATTAATTTATTTTCTAAAAAATTATCAAACCATTTACTTACCGATCTATGATCAATATTATAGATGAAATTTAATTCACCATAATTTTTACCAAAATGTTTATTCGTATAAGATATAGCTTCCCTAGAATATTTATTATCTACTATTTTTGGATCATTGGGAATCGAAAGCTGTTTATTTGATTTGGAAGATACTTTAAGATCTTTTTCCATAATGGCATTCTTGGGTAAAGCTTTTCTATTGTCCATATCATACGACCATTTACCTCCAAGAGGATTATTATTATTATCTAACAAAATCTTAAGTTTTCTTCGTTGATAGATATAAAATGAATTATGATTATACGAATTTTTGAATAATTCATTTCTTAGATAGTCGTATTCTTTATCCTTAACAAGAAAATTAATTGTCTCAAGAATATGGAAATAATTATTTTTATTATTTTGATAATGATAAATTTCTTTTAATTTATCAAGTAATTCATGTTCAATTGGATTGTAGCAGTATATATGATTTCCCTTGAAATTTTTATAAAAATTATTATTTACTTTATTATATTCAACATAAATTACACTTAATTTCTTCTTGGTTAAATAATCAAGATAGCATTTCATAGTGGCACGATGGAATGCTATCTTGAGTTTGTGATATTGGTAGCGAGTAAAGTAGAAAGGTTCTTCAATCAGATATATTTTTTTATTAGATAATGGTTTTATATTTTCAAATAATTGTGTTGGAAATATAAAAAATATTTCAGTATTTTCAATCATATAAATTTCCTTAGAATTATTTATAAAAATGTGTGAATATCTTTAACATTATCAATTTCTGGAAATATTAAATAAAATAATTCAATATTAGATAGACATTTATTTATCCTGAATGGAAATGAAGAATGTTTATCATCTTTATCTATATTAATATTGTTCTTCCAAAACGCTGCATAAGTATAAAAGAAATCCTTGAGTATTTTTTTATTTTTAGGATCTTTAATTAGTATCCTTGTCATTTTAGGATAAGAATAAAACGATTCAATATCTGATTTATCTATATTTTTATAATCTTTAAATAATTTCTTTATTAATGTTTTCAACGATAAAGTTATACCATTTATATCTGCAAAGTCTTCAGAGATGTCATATTTTCCGTAAGATGTAGTATAAGAATCTATAATATGTTTAAATTTTTTAGTATCTGGTGCACTTAAATATTGATATATTCTGTCTGAATCAATAGCATGCATTATCTCATGTGCAATAATAATACCAGTAATAGAATAATCTTGATATGAATTTTTAAATATCTGTGGATCAAGAAAATGTCTTGACATTACAATTGTATTTTTAGATGGTATATATATTCCATTTAATAAATCAATATCGAGGAAATCTTCCAAAAACTCTAATTCTGACACAGAATTTACTATATAAAATATATTAATAAACGACAATTTATAAAACATTTCAAAAAAAGAAATGTTTTCAATATTCATCTGCTGATATAGATATGCTTTATTATTTTTATTAAAAAATAATAAATTTATATTGTTAATTTTTTCAATCATTTTCTCTTGAGAACTCTTACAAGTGATTGTAGTATTACTAATAATATTCTCTATTGTCGTTTCTTTGATGTCATCCATCAAATTAATTATATGAATTTTTGTATCTTCATTATTTTGTTGATAATGTTTTAATAAATCATTGTAGAAAGGTTCTAGCTTACTTTTTAAAATATAAGGAATTTCATTCTTATTATATACATTGAGAAAACATGAAAATATATTTTCAAATTCATTTATCATTTTATTTTTCAGAAAATTAACTTCATTAGGATTAATTTTTAGAAAATGTATATAATCTAATAAATCTGTAGATACTAAAAATACCTTATTAATTTTATTCATCTTCGAGAACAGTTTAATATTAAACAATCTATCATTCAATATTAGATCGTTACATGATAAATCAGTATAGTTTTCGTTCACACTAATTTTCTTAGATAATTCTGTTGATAATGACAATTTTATCTTTTTACACATTGTACATAAGTTGCTTTCTATGATTTCATATTTAAAGAATGATTTCATTTCAAATAAAAATGATATTTTTATCATATTTGTTATCAATTCAAAGTGTGGTATATTCTCAAATATTTTATTTTTAATTCTCAAATATATTTTTTTATTATTATCAATATCTATATTTTGATAATGAATTAATATTTTCTTGAGGATTTTTAAATTATAAGATAAATTATCCTCATTATCATCCAATAATTTGTGTATATTAATATCAATAATTTGTTCTGTATAATGATCAATGGAAACATAATCAGATTTAATTTTATTTACAGTTTCATAAAAACTTTTAGATAATTCAGAGCATGAAAAATCCTTATCATTAGTATGTAAATTTACAGCCATTAACTATATACAAATATTTATATTAAATTGTAGCGTATCTATTCAGGCTAAATTGTAGCGTATCTATTCAGGCTAAATTGTAGCGTATCTATTCAGGCTAAATTGTAGCGTATCTATTCAGGCTAAATTGTAGCGTATCTATTCAGGCTAAATTGTAGCGTATCTATTCACATTTGATCTGCTAAATATCATCTGACTATCCTGCATTAATCCAGTAGGAGTTTTCAGAACATTATTTTCATTATTTACATTATTTTCTTCAACAGTAATATTTTCATTACTAGAGTTGATATTATTTACAAGATTAATATCTGGTTGATCTAGAGCATTTACCTGCTGATCAATATTTTCACTTGTATTATCTTCACTAACATTTTCATCATTATCATCATTATCATCATTTCTACGGTTGAGCGATGAAAACACTACATTTCTGTTGACTACAACATCTGGAACTTTAGGTTTTGTCTTTTTGGGAATTACTTTACTCAGCTCTTTCTGCCTCCTAATAACAATAGAACTGTCATCAATATCAGAATCAACTTTGGGAGGTTGTACTTTTTTAACCTGTACAATATCATAATCAAACCATTTTTCAATAAATTCATCAAATTTATTCTTGTTTTTGATACTCTTTAAATTACTATAAATAATGTCATTATCTATGATATTATTTATAGTATATTTTCTATTACATTCGTTGAAGATGACATATGCTGCATTAAAACTATATTCTTGACTTTTATTTTCAATACTGAACATTGATGTATTTTTATGGATTTTAAAGTTATCAAATATCTTTTTCCACTTAATTAAATTATCAGTTTTTAATCCATTGAAATAAAAGTAATAGCTATCATTTATTTTCAATGCTTTTATTTTCTTCTTACATTTATAACTACAGAAAACAACATGAACAAGCAGTAGAATAATCATTACACATATAATAGAATTCATGACGTTAAACAATCCCATAACTATATACTATATAACTAGACACAGAAATAGAATAAATATTAATTATTTAATAATCGAATTTGTATATATTACTATCGATAAATACAATTAAACTAAACGAAAAATCACTATTCATTTTCACCAATTTATTATTTACATCAGTTATTTTTACTTCAATATTATCTAACAATATTGAACTGTTCAATATATAATCTTTACTATTGTCTTCATTTACGTAATACCCATCTTTCATATATAACTTTTCCGTGGAATATTCATTTATCCCCGGTGTGAAGGTTGTTTGAATATCATTTATATGTAGCATAATATATTCATTATTTTTAACAATTAATTTTTCATTTATATATAATGTTATACTTGGCTCAATAATAAATTCATTATCATCAATTATCAATGTAACTGAATAATATCTTGATATGTTTTTTATTGCAAATAATGAATCTTCATAAGAAATTAATAAACCTTTATTCATCTCATTGTTGAATAAAAGCTGTTTAATATTTTCATTCAATACTGTTACTATATTGTCAATATTAATATTTTTATTAGAAATCTCAATCTGGAATGTATAACTGTCATCTATAGGGTATCCAAATAAATTATTAGGATGATCTTTAATTTTATTTGCTTTAATATTAAAATTGACTGATGAAGAAAAGGCATTCTTAATTTTAACATTATTCAACCTGAATTTAGATATATTCAAGTTAGATGTAATGTTAGAATTAAGCATAATCTCAAAATTAAAATAACTAGAAAATGGAAAAATTTCAATATCTCTATATTTACTGTCAATATTAATGGATAACATTTTTATAGTAATATATTATACATATTCTCTATTCCATTTATAGCTTCTTAACAATATCAGATGTCTTTAGCTTCACTTGCGGCTGTTTCTTCTTCGTGACAACAACTGGAGTAGTTTTCTTGACTACTCTAACAACACTTTCGTCAGATGTAACTAATTCATCATCATCATCATCTTCTTCTTCGTCACTGGTTGATTCATCACTGGACACTTCCGCTAATACAACTCTCTTCTTTCTTAAAACATTTTTCGTTCGTAGAGGTTTATGTTCAACAACCTGAATATTACCCTTAGCACATGTATCACAGGTTTGATTAAGACCAACATTAGTCTTGTTACTATGGATCCGCTGATACCCTACCTTAGATGCCTTGACTAGAGGATCGATGAGATTATTCTCCATTACACAATAATGATCACCTGATACGGTATAATGACATTTCAGATTAGACATGTTTTATATATTATATATTAGATATTTTTAATTATATTTTAATTATATTTTAATTTTAACATAACCATTTTCATCTGAATATATTTCTCCATTTTTAATATTATTATAATCTTTTGAATAAAAATATATACATTCATTATCAATAAATAGATTATTACATTTCATACTATCAGTTTTTATATCTTTTGAATATAAATTATATATAGAACAATTATTACCTCTAATATTTTCAGCTGTTATAGATATAGATTCTACTTTTAAGTTATCTATATCCATATTATTCGCTCTAATCTTATCTACAACAATCGAATTTGTCGTAATTTTATTTGATGATATTTTATTCACATTAAAATTAGATTCTTTATTAAATGTAATTGAATTTTTAATGTTCAAGTTATTAATATCAAGGTTGTTAATAATAGCATTATTTTTAACTTGAATATTATTAGAAGATGAAATATTAATCGTTTCTATATTATCTATATATGTTTTGCCAGATATATATAAATCATTATTTCCAGTCAACATAAGATTATTGAAAACAATTTTATCATTAATATTTAAATTATCACATTCAATAAATGTTGAATGAATAGAATGTGATTTAATTGTTGGTATGGTCGCCAAACTCTTAATCTCTATATTTTCTATCTTAGCTTTTTCAACAACAGCATAATTTGATTTTATGTTATTACTCTCCATATTATTAGCTTTAATAGACGTCGATACCAAGCTATTGATCGCCCCTGTATTATTAACAGTAAGTGTATTCAAAGATGTAATATATGATATATTTTTATCAAAATAATTATCTACATAATACTTTGTAACTAATTCATTATCTTGGAAATCAATTTTATTTTCCTGTAACAAACTTGGAGGATTTGATACAAATATAATATTTTGTGCTTTTATATTTGCGGATTGATTGCTGCCCGCTTCACCCGCTTCACCTGCCTCTTCCCTGTCATTAATAATTAAATTAGAGGTTTCTATAGTAGATCCATTAATAATATCACTAACAACGTCATTAGCAAACAAAGAATCTGCAGATATATTTATAACTGACAATTCTGTAGTTTTATCAGTTAATATCTTACTGTAAACTATATCATCATTTATTTTTGTTATACTAAACATATTATTCTTATCAAAACTGATAGTATGAGCTACTTTTTTAACATTACTACGATAATTTATAATATCATTATAAATATCAATCCTAATGTCATTATCATCAATAATGCTACCAACACTGCCAATAATATCAATAGAAGATTTAGAAGAAATATTTATTTTATCATTATTACTGTTATCAGTTTTCAAATTATAAATATGAATATCAGCATCATAATTTCCTAATGTAATTTGAGATGAATTTATAATAATTTCATTATCAGATTTAATGTTGTTTACATAAATTGTATCAGTTGTAATATTATTCGCTGTTATATTATCACAATGATTATGTTCTATCATGTCAGCATTATCGTTATACACATCGATATTATTGCAGATAATATTATTACAATTTATATCTCCATCTATGACAATATTGTTTTTAACTTGTAAATTATTATTTACAATTAGATTGGCATTACATTCTAAATCTTGTTCTATCTTGATTGAATTGTAAAAATATGTTTCGCCATTTTGATCATAAATCTTCCAATCATATATTTCAACGATACCTTCTTCATGAATTTGTTCCTTTAGAGTTTTCCCTAAATTAATACTTATTATAGGATCATCTAGATCTGATAATGTAAAATAAACACAAATGATTTCATCTACATCTATGCCAATATTTTTATCCAATACAATACTTTCTTGATATATAATATCGTCACTATCATCTGTCGCATTTTCAATAGTAAACAAAAATGTATTTAGATTAGTTTTCTTTTTAATTTTAAACTGAATCATCAATCTAGATTTTTTATATTTGTTTTCTAATTTGACATAGAACCTGTAAAAATACTCTATCAAATCATTATCAAATTTAATATTGGATGATATATCTACTTTCGTTTCATCTATAGACATAATATTAGTCCATTTTGGAACATTACAAGAATATATAATAGATGAATAATTATCAATAACTTTATCTAACGGTATTCTATCAATCAATGTATTGTCATTTACAATGTTATTGAAATTATCACAAATATAATTTTCTATATTTTTTCCTTTGTAAATAATATTATTAGTTGTAATATTATCTGTGGTAATATTATCTGCTATAATATTATTTGATTCTAAATTATTAATATTTACTTTATTAACTAGATCAAGTTTATCAAAATAAATACTACTAGAATTACTTAATTTTATTGTATTGATAACGGCATTATCATTGACAATTAATGTATTTGATTCTATAATTTTGGCCTTAATATTTTCAGCCTTGATATTTTCTTGTACAAGGAGTTCATTTATATTACAAAATCCATTAATATTACATTCATTATATACTTTAATTTTATCAAAATGACAGTTGTCGCTTTGGATAATGTTAGAAGAAATAGTATCAGTTTTTATTTCATTCGAATCAATATATGATGAAAAAAGATTTATTGTAGATATATTATTGCTGTTAAAAATATTAGTTTCTATAGTATCATTTGCAATGATGGAACTTGTAGTAATAGAATTAGATATAGAAATTGATTCTGAAACTTGCAATTTTTCTGTTTTTATATCTTTAACCAATAATGAATCAACATTACATTCATCTACAGTTATATTATTGGATTCTAATGTATCTGAAGTTATGTTTTTTATATTACATGAATTTGATTTAATATTTTCTGCTATTATATTGTTTCCAGTTACAGTATCAGATATAATAGTATTGCAACTAATTGTATTGGAAACGATGGAATCAGTTATCACTTTATTAAAAGTAGCATTTCCTGTAATGGATAAATTATTATCTTTATCAATTAATCCTATGTAACTATAATCGGTTTGTAATGGGGCTTTAATAACAAATGTTGTTCCATCATTATTTGTCTTGATGTACCCGTCTGAATACGTACCTTTAATAACAATGCCAGAATCATTTCCTTCATCAATTGAATTACCATACTTATCAATATTAAGATACAAAATTTTATTATTGATAATTGTATTATAGATTTTATGATTTATAACATTCCCATTAATATTTACAACAGAATCTGAGTCACCAATATTAATAATATTTGATTCTATATTTATTGAATCTTTACTATTAATATTATTAGCTAATAATTTATTCGTAACAATTTCTCCACTAACCACCAAGTTATTTAATACTGATATATTATCAGATATTATATTTTCAGATGTTATTGTATCACATTCAATAGATTTTGATGTTAAAGTATTTAAAATGGATAGATTTGATGTGTAAAGAAAATTAGCAATTATGTTAGTTGCTGAAATGTTATTTACATCTAAAATATTATCACATTTCATAACTTTGTTACATATTTTAATTTCATTATCATTAATCTCAATTGATGATTTATCATTATACTTGATGTTAAAACTGTTATTTGTTAACTCCAATTCTGACGATGTATCATTATCATTTCTAAACTTTATATTATTTCTATTATTGTTTTTATTTGATAATGAATTCAATCCATTATCGACGGAAGTTTTTTTCTCCAAGATTTTTCTAATTTGTTTAATTTCACTCATATAATAATAATACTAATATTTTAAGAAGTATTTATATAACACTAAATACTAGTTAAAATATGACAGAAGATAACATTAATGCAAAGAACAGATATAGCTTCTCGTCTGAAATAAATAAAGTTATGAATGTTATAACGTCTAATATGTATTCAAATAAAGATATATTTTTGCGCGAATTAATTACAAATGCATCTGACGCGATAGATAGAAGAAAAGTAATAGATAAAAGTGAACAGAGCCAAGGGCGGTTAGAACAGAGCCAAGGGCGGTCAATAAAACAGAGCCAAGAAAATATATCTAACTTTGTTATCAATATAGAATATTCAGTAAATAATAATAGTATTACCATAACCGATAATGGTATTGGGATGAATGCAATTGATATTAATGAATATATAGGTTGTGTTGGTAACTCTAAAGCTGATAATAGTATTGGAAAATTTGGGATTGGTTTTTATTCTGTATTTCTCGTTTCCAATAAAATTCATATAATAACAAAAAAAAGAGATCATCAATCAATACTGGTAAAGATTGATAAAGATAATTTAAATTATTCCATTAATAATATTGATGATGATATTAATATTGGAACGACAATAATATTATATGATATTGTAGATGATTATGAGCTATCATATGATAATATATCAGACAATATTTCAAAATATTGTGCTTATGTTAAGTATCCAATTGTTATAGATAATCATCAAATTAATTTTATTCCATTTTGGAATAGAAATGATAGTTATAATATTAAAAAAGATACATATGAAGATTTATACAGAAATATTATCAAAAATGATAAGGAAACATTTTATTATTATAAACATTTCACTGTAGAATATGGTGACATAAGTTTTGTTGCAATTTTATTCATTCCAAATAAAGAATATGTTTTAAGCTCTAAAGGATCAAATATAAAGTTGTTTTATAAAAATATATATATCTCTGATGATGAGACTTCAATATTGTGTCCAAATTATTTTAATTTTATTCATGGTATTGTAGACTGTAAATCATTAAATATAGTTTCAAATAGAGAATTTAATATTAATACTAATGAAAAAACTGTGTCAAAGATACAGAGAATTCTCACAAGAAAGATTGTCGAAATGATAGAAGAATTATATAATAAATATGTTAATGATAATGACAATACATATTATTCTATATATAAATTATATCGTAAAAATATAAAACTTGCTGCTTCTACTAACTCAGTATACAGAGATAGATTGATGAAAACCTTACTTTTTCATACAAATAAAAATATAGATAAAATGATATCATTGGATCTATATAACGTTTATAATAATCAGATATTATATATTACAGGGACAAATTTACAATCATTGATAGATTCGCCGTATATAGAAAACTTGGATAAAGATAATATTGAGATCGTCTTTATGGTAGACATAATTGATGAATTTCTAATGAATCAAGTAACGAAATATGAAAAAGAAATCTATTTCATAAATATTACTAGAGATGTAATCAATTATATTAGTCCAATTGATAAGAACGATAATAATACAAATCTTGTCATTGATAATCTAACTAAATATTTCAAGAAAATGAAATATAATAAAATTATAGAGATAACTGTATCTAATCTATTTAATTTATATCCATCTATTATTAAAAATAAGATTGGTATAACACCGCAGATGGAGAGTATTATGCGGAACCAACAAATACATAATATTGAAAATATTAATTTGATAGAAGATAAAAATATAGAAATTAATATGAATCATAAAATTATTAAAAAGTATATTGATTCAGATTATGACGAAAATTATGCTGAGATCATATATCAATTTTCTTTTATTAGTTCAGACTATCCAATTGAAAATAAAAAATTGTTATTAGAATCTTTATCAAATGTACTGTAAAACAAATAAAAACCAATAAAAACCAATAAAAACCAATAAAACCAATATTTATTATTTTTTCTACGAATAAATGTAATATTTATTATTTTTTCTACGAATAAATATATGACATCGTCATCCTCCGATATTAACGTTCATTTCTTTGGATGGAAGAGAATTAAAGAAAAACTAGAAAAACAATCTTTTTATAACAAAATTAGGATAATTGATTATCTAGATCATTATCATAGATTAACTGAAGTTATAACAGAACCATGGTGTGGATTTATTCATCATACGTGTTCAACATTTTCCAAAAATAATATTGATGAATTGTTCAAGAATAAAAATATTATTGATAGTTTAGAAAGCTGTAAATTTCTTGTAACATTTTCTGAATATAATAGATTAAATATTAATAAGATCTTGAGAAAATTAAATTCTAGAGTTAGGGTGTTTATGATTAAGCATCCAATGCCTGAATATGGTTCAGAAAATAATAAACGGACATTTTCAATGAAAGCATTTAACAAAAAAAATAACGTTGCCACTATCGGAGGATGGATGAGAAATCCTTATACAATATATAGAAAATATTTCAGTTATAATACACCAGATATTTTTCTTGAAAAATTAAGAATAAGAGGTATTAATATGGATAATTATTTTGACGATAATATTAATTATAATAGCTTGGTGTACTATGAAAAAGATGATAAATTATTGGAAAAAGTAAGAAAAGATTTTGATGACACTGTTAAGGAGAACGATAAAGATTATAGAAAAATTCTCAGAAATATTAAGGTTGATGCAGAAACAGAGCGAGATTATAAAGACATCATGCAAGAGTTAGATACTGTCCAATTGGGAAATAGAATAGAGTTTGATGAACTGAAAGATAAAGTAGAATACATCAAAATGAGAAGAATTTTAGAACATAAACTTAGAGATTTTAATTATTCATCTCCCAACGGTGACGAAATTGGATATTTTGCAGAATATGCATTGAAATATATTAGAGAGCTTAAAAAACAAGGTATGGGTAACGAAGATATACTGGAAAAAGTATTAGATAATAATGAATCTGTCAAAATTATTGAATATATGGATAATAGAGAATATCTTAAATTTTTAACATCTACTATTATTTTCAATGACTATGTAGATTGTGCTGCAAGTAATACTATATTGGAATGTGTATCTACTGCAACACCAATCATTCTAAATCGACACCCCTCTATTGTAGAATATCTGGGGATTAAATATCCACTTTATTTTGATGAGCTTGAAAATAGAAATGATAATAATATTATGTCTATAACGACTACAAAATTAAATAGTGCTCATACATATTTACTTAAACTTCGTACAGATATAGAATTATCTCTAGATTTCTTTATAGATTCAGTTGAAACACTTGTTAATAGATTTACACGATCAAAACTTAGGCAAACTAGAGCTAAGCCCAAGAGTACTGTAACTATGAAAAAAGAGCAACCTGATAATGAGGTAAATTTACAAAATCAAGTTGCTGATGAAGGCGGCCAAGGTGACCAAGGTGACCAAGGTGACCAAGGTGACCAAGGTGACCAAGGTGACCAAGAAACAGATAATATTATTGATAATGATATAGCTTAAATTTAAATCTTTGTTTATTTTTCTCTCACATTAGTTTGAATATATTCTACATATTTAATATAGAATATATTCAGATGACAAGTAAATATGTTATACCAAAATTAGGAAATAATTATGTATTTGGAAAAGAGATAATTATTTTTAATTCAATTACATATGAATTTACAAAGATAGATAAGATTATTACAGAAAATAATAATGAATGTTATTACTTCGATCCATTTGCAATGTTTAAATTGAAATATAACAAATCTCCAACTAGAAGCTTGACTAAAGAAACTAAAGATTTACCATCTTCC
>Ga0307980_1000139_pt1 | contig 35414 bp, 30 predicted proteins | sample OrgLakmetage1060_FD_201817 | JGI IMG/M metagenome (GOLD analysis project Ga0307980, IMG submission 201817) | Saline water microbial communities from Organic Lake, Antarctica - #1060 | ecosystem: Environmental > Aquatic > Non-marine Saline and Alkaline > Saline | place: Antarctica: Organic Lake... | reverse complement strand
GATGCCATCACCAATTATGCCATCATTAGTAGATGACAATATGTCATTTAGTTTACCAGATAATTTATTAGAGGGATACAAAAGTATGAACCCACTAAATGGATTTAGTGGCCTAAGTGAATTTACCTATTATAGGACTTACTCACGAATCTTGGGTGACGGTAAAAAAGAAGTATGGTTCGATACTGTAAGACGAGTCGTCGAAGGGTGCTATTCTATGCAAAAAGATTGGACCACTAGCAAAGGTCTGCCATGGGATGAAGACAAAGCATTAGGTTCTGCATTAATTATGTTTGACCTAATATTTACTCTTAAGTTCACACCACCTGGCAGAGGACTATGGACAATGGGTACATCTATGACCACTAAACGTGGTATATATATGTCACTAAATAACTGTGCATTCATTAGTACCAAAGACATTGATACCAAATTTGCACACCCATTTACATTCCTTATGGATGTAAGCATGCTTGGTGTCGGCTGTGGTTTTGATGTTAGAGGTGCTGGCAAGGTTAAGATTAATGAGGTGAAGCTAGTAAAAAGTGATGAGCTCGAGCTTAGGCATAATAATGACAAAATTAAGAACCTTAATAAGCATCTATGCCAGCTCATTACAGAGAAGGTTGCTGAGTTACAAGTGATGTATGATGAATATGAACCACCAAAACCCGGTGGATTTGATAGCAAGATGTCACATATTAATAGCATTAAATCTACGGTTGAGTTATTTCAGAATAAGATCAAAGCAAACCTAAAGTATTTAGGTCATAAGATTAATTACCATGAAGTGGGTGACTCAAGAGAAGGTTGGGTTGCCGCACTCGGGTTCTTAGTTGATAATTACTTAAGAGACAGCAATTATCCAGTCATCTTTGACTTTAGTAAGATCCGTGAGAAAGGTACATTACTTAAAGGATTCGGTGGATTAGCAAGTGGACCAGAGCCATTAATTGATTTATTCATAACCATAGAGAATATATTTAATGGGCATGCTGGCAAGCAAATCTCTGTGACAGATATTGCAGATGTGATGAACCTCATTGGCAAATGTGTGGTTGCCGGTAATGTTAGGCGGTCAAGTGAAATATGCATTGGTGAGGCAGATGATCAAGAGTTCATTGATCTTAAGAATTATGAAAAGAATCCACATAGGGCATCATATGGATGGAACTCTAATAACTCAGTGTTAGCTAATGAAAACACTGATTACTCAAAGTTCTTGCCTACCATAGTCCAAAATGGTGAGCCTGGGTTCTTATGGCTAGATAATGTCCAGAAGTACTCAAGAATGAATGGAGTGGTAGATAATAGAGATGCTGATGCTATTGGTACTAATCCATGTGCAGAGCAATCGTTACATGATGGTGAAGTATGTAATTTGGTTGAGGTATACTTAAATAATCACATGACATATGCCAGCTTTGCTAAATCACTAAAATATGCATTCTTATATGCAAAGACTGTATCATGTGGACCTTTACATTGGGAAGGCACTGATGCAGTTGTGACCAAGAACAGACGGATTGGTACATCGGTATCTGGCATTGCAGATTTCTTGGCTAGGCACATTGATGAAGAATCTGCACGATTAAAGAAGCTTAACCCATTTATTAGTGAAGATGAACTCCACAAGAAATCTAAGGATCAAGGGTTAGAGCTTGGGCTTGAGAAGCTACAAACTTGGTGTAATGATGGATTTAATTTACTTAAGAAATATGATAAGACATACAGCCAATGGTTGGATATCAATGAATCAATCAAGATCACATCTGTCAAACCAAGTGGTTGCTTAGTTGGTGATACTGAAGTCTTAGTAAGAGATGCATCTGGTAATTTTAAACCAACCAAATTAAGTAAAATAGTGCACAATAGGTTAGCATCTAGTGGTGTTGATATTAGCTCTGTGCAACCCAAGACATTCATACCTGCCATGTTCTTCATAAAAGATATGAATGGAAATGCTAATCAAGTAGATAATATATATATTAACGGCAAAGAGAAAGTGTATAAGATCCCCTTGGGTGACAATAATTATATTAAATGCACTGGATCACATAGGTTCTTAGTTAAGTATGATCCAAGCTGTGGTGTTGAAGAGTGGAAATGTGCAAAAGATTTGTGTGAGGGTGATGAAATATTATGCCATCAAAGAGGTTAGTGCGCACGATTATTAATTTATTTTTTTTTTGTAGATATTTATCATAGAGCCAAAGAAATCTTTGAAGCCACTAGTCCCGATGTACATTATTATTTATGCTCAAAAAATAATTGAATTAAATAAATAAAAAATAATATAAATGGATGCGGTCTCTAAGGATGTACTGTGTGAGATAGCTAGCTATCTAGACATCAAGAGCTTCTATAATTTATTAGTCATAAATAAGAAATCATATGATGAATTACGTGATCATAAATACTATGTAGACCTGAGTGAAATAGATGAACTCAAGTGCGCAAGGTTTAAGTTACATCGCATAGAGTGTAGATATGTGATGGTCCTTAAATATTTTATACGCGAAGATAGGGTTAGTGCTATCAATAATATGAGATTGACAGGTCTACCTATTAAATGCGATGATTGTGTACCTACCCAATTTAGTGATATGATCCAAGATAACATAAAAATTATATATAATCTCATATTCGAATCTAGGCATTTGCAGGTGGCATCTATAGTAATCCCTGCATTTTTTAAGCATAGGCAAAACATTGATATTAGCCATGTATTAAATAACCATGATGATGATATGCTAAAATTAATAGAGAAGCATAGATCCAAAAACATAAAATTGCATGGTACACTTAATATAACAAACCCAAAGTTATCAATGTATGACATTAATGTAATTAATAACACTAAGCACATTGATATCACATATAATTATTGTACCATGATAGATTATATGATAGATAATAAGTTACTAAATAAATTTAGCATACGTAAGTATCATTTTAGTATAAAATTATGTGATAAAGAGCTTAACTATAGTAATGAAGTATTATTAGTTAATTACTGGTTTATGCAAAAGATATTAGATTCGGCTGATGAGTATGCAATTGGTTGGTTACTTAGTGGTAAAAGATTGGCTAAAGTAAATGAGTCAAATAATGGTGTGGGTATTAATTTTATTAAGATTATTAATGTAATAAAATCAGGTAATCTAAACTTACTATGTTTATGTGTTAGACACATCGTCATGAGCCCCGTATTATTGTTTTGTTGGATGATAGAATATAGTGATGAACACATGATTATATATTTATTAGATAACAGAGATTCGCTCGAAATAATGACAAATGAATACATACTAATTGGATGCGTGGGTGCTGGTATTACTTGTGTGCTAGACTGGATGCACAAACATAATTCAGTAGAGATAACCTACACTGTTTTGCTTAATATATTTATCTATGATCATATTAGTGTGATCCATTGGTTTATTAATAATGGGTACTTAGATAACATTAGTGTAAGACTTACATTCTTGCATAACTGTAGAATATATAAAGGTGCAGGCGTGACAAAGATTATATGTGATAGGTATGCTAACACCAAAGAATAGTGTGCAAAGTAGGCAGAGTCACTAATTTGATTAATCATTGGATGCGAGGCTAATTATTTTTTTAATAAAAAATGAAAAAAATTATATGTGGCTAGTATATAATATGGAAACCATCAATATAATATTTTTGTTGTTTATAGTATTTTTAGCTGCATGCGTCATTCGCGGATGTTGTTCATCATCATCAATTTTTGGCTCAGGTAAAAAGAAAAAGAGTAGGTTCCTCATTGTGTCACAAGAGCCATGGTTCTCTCATATTAAATCTGGTAAAAAGAAGGTCGAAGGGCGTGTAGGTGACCCAAGTAAATTTGAGTCCCATGTGGGTGAAACAGTCAAAATATCTGTACCTCAAGGTGAGAAATTATTAGCCAAGCTGACTAAAGTAAAAGCATATTATTCACTTGATGATTTCATCAAGGGTGAAGGATGGAAAGAGTTGGCACCACACGCTAAATCTGAGGCAGATGCGAAGAAACTATACTTAGATATCAAAAATAAAGATGGTGCACAGGTTTATAGTGAAGAAAACATCAAGAGTAAAGGCAAAGTGATCGCATTGCACATTGATGTAATCAAAAAATAATATGATTATGGCACCTCTAATTAATATTTTTTTGATTAGCCAATGCCCATTCCTGCTGTGATATTACTGCATTAAATACTTGATGGTTTAGATGATTATTATGTGATATATTATTAATGATATTACACCAGTATGTGTATATATTTGGATTAGTAGATCCACTATGAACTAAAATCTCATCAAGGTTAATACTTAATGTCACGCCATCTATGCAAAGCCAGCTATCACTAAAGTAATTATTGAACTCATCCATCCACCATCTCAGGTTCTTCATATATAAAGCATCATCAAATCTGTGAAGCATAATATTTTGAATAAATATGTCATACTTAATACTCAATTCACCACTAAGATTTTTACCAGTGTAATCTACCTTAGTGATGAACCCAGACATTATTCTTTTCTTTAACCAATTCATTATGCTAACCCTGCCATACAAAGCTGGCACTGAGAATAAGTGGACAGAGCTTTGATATAAGTTAATATTGTGCTTCTTAAACTCATCATTTTTGTAGTATTCTTCGAGCTGATATAGCACATTGAGTGTTTCTGCACTATTTATTATCTCAGTTATGTCTATCTTAGAGTTATGTATATTATCTTTGATTCGGTTGCCACCAAGTGGATTATTATTACTCAAGTTTTGGAACATATACTGAACACATAACTTTGCACCGCGATTGAGAGCTTCTTGTAGTATGTTAAAATCATACTCTAACTCTAGATCACTAAAAGCAAGAGGTACCTTATCTAAGAACATAACATTATCATACATAATTGATATCTTATATATGTCCTTGGGTATCTCTATAATTTTAGGATGTTTATGTCTCATGTTATTTAGCCAATTTAGCGTATATGAATCACCATGTTTGACAAAGTATTCGATTAGTGATGGTGCTGATATTAGTGTTAACTTATCACTGTTAGCTATCTTAATCTGCTCTTTCCTATACTCAATATATGCTTGATGTACACCTAAATTTGATATAAATATCTTGGCTTCATCACTACATCTGGTCATGGCTGACATCTCTGATAAATTAAGTGATAAAACAGCATTAATATCATCAAAGTTATCAGGATTAAATATAATATTTACTGTGTCATCAGGTTCTCTATTTTCATAGTCATTGACAAATACATTGGTCTTCTCAAAGCTATGCAAAGGATGGCTAAATATGGGTGAGCTAACATAGCTTATGTTATAACGCATGATTAACAGATTAGCACTCTTGGACATAATTACCCTTGATCAATTCATTTTTTTAGTTTAAATATTATATATTTACTTAATATAGAGTATGCTTAATAATTCATTACCAATGAATATACCCAAAAAAAGTATTCATGCGAAGAAACCACAGTCGGCCAGTAAGAATGCTAGTGATCTATGTTTAGATAATAAAATACTAATTAGTAAATCACCATGCAGATTTGAGGTAGATAATATGCTATCTAGCGTGCAATTCTGCTTTAGCATGTTTGAATCGATTAATGATTCTACGACCAAAGCCGCGGTTGAGTATTACTATAAAAAAACATATGAGCTTTTATCAAAGACTGGGATGTCTAGCTTCGAAGTAAACAAGGTTGCCATTGAGTGCACCAAGATATTTTGTTTATATTATAAATCATAATTATTTATTAAATATATACTGTGCCCAAATAAATATGGATGCTGCTTTGCCTATAGAGATACTATGCCTAATATTTACATACTTAGATTGGCCGGCGAAGATGAACATGAGATTGACATCTAAATATTTTGGTGCTATTTTTTACCTTTCTACATCTCATTACCTAAACCTCGAATATTTTACTCATAGTGGACCCAGTGTGTTCAAATCTATATTTAATAATTATATGACCAAGAAGTTATTAGATCAAAATGTGCCCATTAATGTATTTAGTGTCACAGATCTACTTAGGACATACCAAAGTAAGGATTATGAGCAAAAGATCGACTTTATCAAGAACCTGATTAGCGTTGGATCTAATAATATATTCTTATACGACATAAAAAAAAGTATAGATTTAAGGTACCTTCAGATGAAGCATGCTTGTATAATGGAACCTATAAATCATGATGTGTTTTTACCCAACATAAAAACTATAAATTTGGCTAATGATGTACCACCACTAGAAGATAATGATACTATATTAGACTTAAGCAAGATCAAATCTGAGTTTAGTGGCAAATTAATAATCAAGAAATACTCATATTTATGCATAGATAATATGATAATTAGGCCAACTAAATTAGAGGTATCAGATTGGCTAACTAATAATTTGTCAACCGTAGTAACTAATAATAAATCTAGGTTTGACTCAGTTACTTCATTAGAATATAGTACATCATTCAATGGATCATCTAACATGGATAAGTTCATCAATTTCTTAAGGTATTTCCCGAATCTTAGTAAGCTAAAGATACTCATGATGTTGCCGGCTTGCATCAGTATTAAGTTTCCATTCATGCCTCAACTAAAGAAGCTAGATGTGTGCTGTACTGGTGCCATAAATGTTAGAGACATACTAAAATTACCCAATTTGAAAGTGCTAAGGTTAAGAAGTGTAAATGTTAAAGGTGATATATCTGCACTAAGAACACTAAAAAACTTAATAGAAGTAAAGCTTATTTACGTATATGATAGATTCCCTATTACATTAATTAAGTATGGGCTTTGGATATGGTTTGCACGAAAGAGTGATTTATGTATGGATGTTGATGAGATTGAGGATTACTACAAAAAATTATCTAAAGAATTGAGTGAGTATGGGTTCAACCTAATAAAAAAAGGTGTAGTACATATAGTTATTGATAAGTAGCTTACTCAGAGCCAGACTTTGCACGCTTTATACTATGTACAAACTGGTCTCTCATACTTACATATTTAGCGCGTTCTTCATTAATTTGGCTTCCATCATATGAGTCATGCGAATCATGATTAGCTCCATCTATTTCGGCATACTTCCTTTTGCGACCTGAGCTTGTGTGTGAGGATGCTGTCATGTTTTTTATGTTATCTATAGATACCCTTAATGATAATAATGTGGTAGCCATGTGATCTAACACATCGATTGGTAATGAATGTAGATTTAGGCAACCAAATGTAGAATTAAGGTTTGGGTCATCTAACATTCTTAGGTTATATAATATTTCATTAACATAGACATTCACCGCATACGTGTTCTTATCCATTTTTTATGTGGCATATATATTTAAATTATTAATTCATTTTTATTTTTAATTAAATATTGAAAAACATGGTGTATACTAACCAACATGACCACACCTGTATCACGTATATCTTTACGTACCTACAATGAGAAGTACCCAAGTGATGATAGTGATGATAGTGGTGAACTAGATACATCCTTCACTAAAATTAATCATAATCTAGATGATGATGAATCTGATAGCTCATCATCAGACTATAGTTCTGTTCGCAGCCGCCCAAATATATTATTCAATGAAACTATTAATGATGATAATGAAGAATCTTGGAGCTCATTATCAGAGGATGGTTCAGATGAAGATATGCCAAATATAGTACAAGACCAAGATTTGGTTAATGATGAATCTAGTGTAACTGATAGTTCTGAAGAAAGCTCAGATGAAGATGACTCTGAATTAAAATATCATGTAAACCCAGATTCAATCAAGGTATCATTAGATCTGGAGAGTGTTGAATTATTAGTTAATTTAATTAAAGCAGAGACCAAAGCCAATTATAAGTTACATAAAGAGCAAAGCAAGTCTTTACTTTGCTCATGGATCGGAGTTCCATTATTCACTGTTATTCTGTATACATTTATTGGGTTCACTATTGGTTCTATGTATAGATAATTTGCCATAATTAATATTAATTAATTATTATTTTTTTTGCGTATAGTAAGCATGAATACATTTATCATATACCCAAATACTTTGTTCTATGATATAAAACCAATGCTAAGTAATTATGACCTAATTTATGTAGTAGAAGACCCAACATTCTTTGTCAGCCATAATTATCATAAATTAAAGCTAATATTGCATAGATCAAGCATGAAATATTACAAAGATTACTTGAGCCGATCACTAAAAAATGTTGTGTATATTAACTTTGCTGAGGCCACTAATATATGGTATAAGTGCCTTGCAAAGTCAGAATTAAAGCTAACAATATTTGACCCACTAAATAAAAGCTTGGTTGATAAGCTAAATAAATACTTTGTGGATAACCTAATAGTGCTTAGCTCACCACAATTCTTGACCACTAAGCTCCAGCTAGATGATTACCACACTAAACACGTGCATAATAATGATTATTCATTCACCAAGTTTTACAGGTGGCAGCGTAAGAGACTTGGTGTTTTAGTTAATGCAAAAGGTAAACCAAGCGGAGGTAAGTGGATGTATAACTCAAAGCGGATGTTAAAGTATAATAAAGATGATCACTATCACATATTTGATTATAATATGAAGATAGATGAGTTAGTTGGTGATAAATATGTTAATGAAGCCAAGAGATATGTTAATCATTACTTTGGTGGTAACTATGGCTCTGATAAATTATTTGTGTATGATTATACACCCGAGATGGCAAAGGCATCCTTTGATAGTTTCTTGGCTAATAGATTGCATGGGTATGCCAAGCATAATAACTCGATCGAGCCAGATGTTGATGTTGGATTCCATAGCATGGTAAGTCATGCACTAAATATAGGTATAATCACACCAAGCTATATTCTGGAGAAGACCCTGCTAAGTAAATTACCGGCCAAGTGCATAGAGTATTTCGTGAGGCAAATCATTGGCAGGCGTGAATATGCAAGGTTTATTTATATATATGAAGGTGAGTTACTTCGTAATACTAACCAATGGGAAGCCACTAATAAGTTAAGTAATTATTGGTGGTCTAATAATAAATATATGCATAAGTATATATTAGATGTCGAGGATAATTCTAGAGATACGTTGGGTGTATCAAATTTATTTGACGAACGAGTGATGTGCGCATATTTATCACATGTAATTTTGCCATTAGATGTAGCACTTGGTAAAGTATATAACATAGCATATGCAAGCAATGAAGAGAGATTTGCCATTATTGGGCGCCTAATGTTTATGCTTCAGGTCGACCCTAATGAAGTATATAGATGGTTCATGAGCTGCACAATTGATGCATATGATTGGGTAGTAGTGCCCAATGTTTATGGTGTATCACAAATGAGTTGTGCATCACTTAAATTATGTAGTAAAAGTATGCTATATGGCAAATCTGATGAGATATCAAAGCTAAGCAGTTACTCATCAAAGCACAGTTGGGCTAAACAGTGGGACTTAATATACTATAATTTTGTGCTGAGTAAATTAGGTAAATATATTAATCCATACAAGAGATATAAGCTAAACCAAAATAAGAAAGCTTATGATGAACTACTTGGCAAATTAATTGATAATAATTACTAATTAAAAAAATGAATACACCAGTTAAATATAATCATGTATGCACATAAAGGTGATTCTGGTAAAACTAACTTGGGGACTGGTAGAGTTAAGAAGAACTCAGAGATCCCACTAGCTATTTCATTTATGGATAGCTTATGTTCATACATAAATCTATGCGTTCAAAAGTGTAAGAAGATCAATAATAAATATAGTGAACCTGGTGAAGTTATTTTAGAGTGTAAGAAGATCAATAGTGAACCCGGTGAAGTTATTTTAGAGTGTAAGAAGATCAATAGTGAACCCGGTGAAGTTATTCTAGAGTGTAAGAAGATCAATAGTGAACCCGGTGAAGTTATTCTAGAGTGTATGAATATATTAAATGACCTAAAAAGGATATATAACATAATCTTTGACGTAAATAGTATATTAGCACTCAATCGCAGAAGGAATATAACACTGACACGAGAGCATGTAGAGGAATCATCAGCATTCTTAGATGAAAGAATAAAGTACTTTAACTCAGTATTACCTGAGCTCAAAAGGTTTATTAATGTAACTGAGCTATCATCTGACTGTAGTAAATTTGATATGGCAAGGACTCAATGCCGTATTGCAGAGGTTTACTTAGTGGATGCATTCGACAAAAACTTGGAGAGGTACTGTAAGGTTTACACTCCAAATTACACTGAACTAAAACGCCCACCTCAAGTCGAAGAAGCTAGCAAATTCATAAATAGGTTATCATTGTATTTATTCTATGTGCAAAGGATGATTAACTCATTCAGCCATAATAAAGAGGTGTATAGATAAGTAATTAAATCCACATACATTTTTTTTGCAAAGTAAAAATTGAATATTAGTGCTTATAATTTAGATTCACATCATGCTAGAGGAAACATCAACATACGTCATCGGTAGCACATCTCTTAGAACTAAAGTTAGCCAATCATCAGATGCATTTAGTAGAGATATATGTACCATGATAAAGTCATGTAATGGGGTTAGGGATATGATACTAGGTAACAAAGCTTCAATATTGGAAGTAGATATAGAGGAACCACCATCATTATCATTCAAAGATAATTACCCAAATTTCATCAGCTGCTGTAGAAAGCTAAATATAGATGAGATACTTGAGGGTTATTATCAAAGAAATGAGAATGTGCTTAACTTACTAAAGTATGTTTATGTATTAATTGGTGAAGGTGCAAATCCAACACCTTTCATATTTAGGGTCATTCAATACTTACTGGCAAAGATGTATGCTTTAATTAATAAGTTTATGCCAAAAAAGATGCCAAAAGCACTCAAAGTATTAATTACTCAAAATATAGGAACTATGGATGATATATTTAAACTAGTAGATTATTTGCATGAAGATAATAATAGTATGGATAATATGATATCATCAATGACAGATGACATAACTAATTTAGTATCACAATCTAATAATAATAATACTTATGAGAGGAAAGATTATGAGATCACTATTTGTCATTTACAGATATTAACGTTTATATCTTACATACCAAAGTATGACACATGCAACTTAGATGTGACTTTTGATGAAGAAAAGAGTGAAGCTCAAAGACAAAGGTATGATATATATTATGAGCCAGAGTTAACTAAAGTAGCTGGGTGCAAGTCTAAGTATCACATTGGATATCAAAAAACTATAAAGCAATTATTTGATAACCATATGGCATGTATATTATGTAAGAAAACATATAATATGAATACTAGTATACTGGCATATTATTCTAGAGATAAACCTATATTTATGAGAGACATCATTAATAACCTCATAGTATCAATGGCTCTATTTTACTATGCAAATAATAAGATAAACAATGATAATATCGAAGATGAGGTATTATTAGTAGCACTTTACTCACTAAACTACTATATATTTTGGTACCTAAATTTCATGTCATCTATGCCACTAAATAACATAAAGGATGGTGACTTTACGACTGAATTAACTAGTAAAACATATGTTCTGTTACATTCGACTATTAGAGCTGAGCTACAAGATTGCGAACTAATATCTTTACCTGTGAATTCCAGATACTTAACAACCGATTTCAGGACATCGATAGATTTGATACCAAACAAGCTTCACAAGAAATATAAGAAGAAGATCTTTGGCATTAAATATCTAATGATAAGAGAGCTAAATATGTATGCTCGAAAATATAAAATAATAGGGAAGGGTGAAAACATATTTGACACCACGATGTGCAGGTTTGCTCATGATTTAACATCGAGTGAACATAAGAAGTCTAAGCCAAAGGAATTTAGTATTACTAATATAGATAAGGTGCTAAGCTGCTATAATTAAAATCATTATTTTTTTGATGCACGCATTAATTCATTTAAAAATTGAATGGACATGATCATTATAAATATGTATGCGCCATTGAAAGTATCTGGTCCAGTTGAAGTAATTAGTGAAGAATTCACTTATGATTTAAGTGTGCCCGATACTAATTCATATACCATAAATGTAGGTGGTAATGAAGTTATATCTCATAATACTGTATCATTATTGGCAGGATGTACCCCAGGTGTGCACTTCCCAATTGCAAAGTGTTACATCAGAAGAGTAAGGATATCTAATAGTGATGATAACTTACTAAAATCACTGAAAAATGCTGGGTATCATGTTGAGCCATGTGTTGGTAGTGAGCAAACCACATCTGTGGTTGAGTTCCCTATTAAGTTAAATAATAAGATACCGACTCAAGATGAAGTCTCTGTTGAGTTCAAACTAAGATTAACAGCTATCATGCAAGAATACTGGGCAGACAACCAAGTAAGTGCCACTATTGATTTTGATCCAAACACAGAAGGTGATAAACTAGTGGGCTTACTCAATGAATATATGCATAAGTTAAAGTCTATATCATTCTTACCAAGGATGAAATATACTTATGCACAAATGCCATATGAGCCAATCTCTGTGGAGAAGTATAATGAGTTGATTAAGGATGTGAAACCTGTTGTATATTTAGATAGTAAAGCTAATAAGATAGAAATCGAACGAGATGTATGGTGTGATTCAGGCAAATGTGAGATTGTATACAAATAATGATATATTAAGTATGTTTTTTTTAATATAAAAAAATGAAACGGGTATATTATTATAAAGATGAGCTCGAACGAAGAGATTAATGCGGCAAAAACACTTGAGATCATGAAATCTACCCAAATTAGTGAATCTATGCATATAGATAATGGTAACGAAGGTGATGAGTATGGTGAAGATACTAATCAAGTTATCAATAATAATCAGGTATTTGATGATGGTGATGATGAGTATGCTTCAGATGAAGATGCTGGTAAGGGTGTATTTAATGATATAAGTAAGAAATTCAAAGAGTTATTTACGAAGAGTGTAACTAAATCTAAGGATGATATTAAGTATGAAGATATTGATCATGATGAGATCCTTAAGTGTTATGATAATAAGAAAGTAATTGATATAAGCAAAGTACCAGATTTGCCAGATGAATTCTGCGGTCAAGTATACTTATTAATTTACTTCTTACATAATGGGATCTTGACTTGGTCTCAGATGATCAGTGTCTTAGCTATTCAGTACCAGTGTAACTTAGGTGATAAGCTAAGCACTAATAATGTTGATGGAATATTATTTCACCCAAAAGTGCTATTCTTAAAGAATAAATACGAGAATAGATACAGGAAACTATTTGACACTGAACTAACTAAATTCATTGAGTTAGATGATGCAATGGGTAATATTGAACACAAGAAATAATTAATATATATATATTAATATTTTTTTTGTTATAAATAATCATTCATCTTCGCTATAAATGAGGATTTTTAATGAAGCAATTGACCCAAATAGTGAGCAAATCAATGATGAAATAACCAATGAGCTACCAACCAAGCCAATGATAGAGTATTATTATGAATCAGCACTAACTAGCTACGTAAATATGTTTGTGCATATGCTAACAAAGAAGCTAGAGATTGATACCTCTGATAATGAGAAATTGATTGATTGGCTGAAGACCACAAAGATGGACCTAGCAACTGGGTCCACTATTATATATATAAAAGGTAGACCAATATGCTCATGCAAATTAGTTGAGTTAACTAGTGCTGATGCAGATCCACCAAACACTGAGATTAAGCCATTTAGGTTCATGCTAACAATTGCTGTGGTGCAAGCCAAAGATATTGAATTATGTGGATTCCCACCTGGCTTGCAAAAGGCAGCTGAAAAGAGAATTGGCATGTTCATGTCTGCACTAAAGTTTTACTATAAAGAACTATTCTTGTCAAGGACTAAATTAGCTGCCAATATAGAGAAACTAGAGACATTAGTTGACCTTGATAAATATGGGTTAAAAGGCCTAGCTAATATGGTTAAGCAGCCAGTATATAATAGTATATGTGATGGATTCTATTATAAATGCTTTGATGATGCAAAATTGTTTCCAATGCCAACATCTGACTAATGACCTAGCATAAAATATGCTTTTAAAAAAATGATGAACCATGATTAACTATAAATGGAGGTACCGAAGACTTTAGACAGTGATATAAAGAACTGCTACTTACTCGAGACTAGCACAGCTAACCAAAAGCTGGGCATAGACATTCATACATTAGTTAATAATGATGAAAGCTTAGCTGCGGTGCCACGAAATATCACATATAGGAACCTATGTATAAAATATGGTACTGAGAATCCAGAAGGGTTTCTTAATTGGTGGTATATATATCATAATTACTTTGGTAAGTCTAGCACATGGAATAATGGTTCACGGCACAACACCACTATTAATTTTGGCGATAACACTTTAGTCCAATATTTGACACTAAATCACTATATTAACATTAAGTGCCAACCTAAGCGGCAGTTATTTCATCTTAAGTTCCATCAAAATAATAAGCTGCATAAGAAAGTAGGTAAATCTGACTTTTACAGAGATAATTGCATATTTGGTGCATGTGGTAACTCTGCTTATAATCAAAATAATTTTAATGGATGGAGAAACATGATTAAGCTAGATAGGATAAAACTATTTACTGGGTACATAGATGATAATTATGACCTAAATTATTTATCTGCACTAATATTATCCTCTGCACCAAAAAACACATATGTGGCATTTGAATTAGGCACTAAAGTAACCTTAGATAATTTAATGCTAAGATGGCTAATCTTATACTCAATATTATTTAGTCATGTAGAGATCTTGCCTTTGCTTGGCAAAGTATATTTAATAGGTACTAAATCAGTTAAAGCCATTTCTAGCCTCAAAAAGTTATACTATGATAGAACCTCAGATATGAGTAATTATGTGCCCGATTTTGCTGGGTTATCAGATGAGGTAAAACTATTCTATGACAAATTACATAGTAATTATATGTCATACAAAACCGCAAAGGGATGCAACCAAGAAGATGAGCTCGATATAGATGACTTAGTGGATTCAGTCATAAATAATAATAATGATGTAAACCTAGAGATGTGGGAAGCCAAATATAAGTTATCTAGCTTATTACCTATCATGCACATTGGCAAAGAAGTACGACACAAGCTCCCACCGAGTAGTGCACCATATATGAATAAGTGAGACGTGATTAAGTATGCATATTTTTTTATTAAAAAATGAAAAGGATGGCTTAATATTAAATTTAGTCATGAGGAATCTAATAAAGCAAGTAAATGCAAGAGATAATATGCCAAGTGGTGGATTAACAGATGTGGCAGATGCGAGTGATCCACGTAATTCTGGAGATGAAGGTGATGATAAAGATCCAAGGATAGTAGGGCTTATTTATGGTATGACTGTTAATTTGCACATCTTTATTAATGATGGAGAAACTAAGCCAAGCGCAGAGACCAAAGAGCGCATGGATGATATTAATGCAATATTTGGTAATAAAAACATAGATTTCTTGTATATGAATATGCATGGAGAATCAATATACTTTCATCTAAGAACTCATGACTTAGGTAATATATACATGTACTTGCTTAGCCCTGATTTATGTGATGTTAGGTATACTACTTTGCCATCTTTAGGTATCAATGCTTGCAAATTCTATAGGGATGCATATAAAGTTATGTTTAAGCGTAAAACTAATAATAATACTCACAAAGCCATAATGACTTTAGTAAATTGTGGTGAATTTAATATTGTATACAAGACCGTATGCATGATGTGCTTCACATTAATAAATGAGCATGCGGGTGTAGTAGTATTTTGCAGGCGCTGCAAAGAAAGGTTTATAGAGTATGCCATAATGTTCATGTATGGTCAGCAAAGTACACTAATTACAACCTTACGTCGTATATATGAAGTGGTACATGCTGGGATGCACACAGGTATAGATAAGACAAGCTTCTATGATCTACTATATGATGCGAACAAACTATGGGTCACTTATATATTCATAATTAATTCATCATTCGCAGAAAATATGCATAGTGCGTCAGAAGATAAGGTGCAAGATATGGACGAAGAAGCACGAAATAAGTACGAAAATGACAAGATAATATCTGGTTGCTTCCATAATTTCTTGAAACATATGGAGATTGCAGAGACCACTGAAGATAGCAATGTGGTCTCTAGAGAGGTTATAATTAATAAATAATAATTAAGTCAATCAAGTAAAAATGAATGAAAAATGAATGAAAAATGAATGAAAAATGAATGAAAAATGATGGGGTAACCGGAAGAACATTTTTTTTATTTATTCTTTTAAACAATGATAATATACATATAATATTTGGAAATGATGATCGCAACTAATGACGAAAAGCTTCACTCTAAGTTTGGTAATCCAAGCACTATACACATATATAAAAATGAAAATGGCAAATCAATACTAAATACACGACCATCAAACATGAGATCACACACAAAGCGTAAATATAAGAAATACGACTATTATTCGACAGCTAGTTTGAAAGCACACCCACACAGGACTGCTGTAACTAAGGACTTCACAGATGCACAAATATATGAAAAGCTGGTTCTTAGAGAAGACATCAAAATCGATACAGGTGTCATCCGTAAATTTAGGGTGTACAAAAGTGCTGATGATTTCGAGGTAGATATGATCAACTTTGGGGATAAGCCTATGTACTTCAATGAGATCATACCTGGTAAGTACCCCCAAAAAGTAAGATTAGATCTCGACTGCTCAGATGACAATATGACTGAAAAAAAGATGTATGAGCTAATGACTGAGATTGATGATGCATTAATCAGGTATATGCGTGTTGCATATAGTGTCCGCATAAGTAAAGATGACATAACCACAACCACATGCTCTAGGCAATCAGGAGATAAGTATAAATATAGTTACCATAAAATAATAACTAATCAAAGATTGTGGAATGGTGCTGAGGTTGCTTGGTTCATAGGTAAGATCAAAGAGAAGATATCTGTCGAGGCTGCTGATATTATAGATGACAAAATCTATAGAAAGAATGGTGGCAGTGTATCTTTGCGGGTCTTGGGCAGCAGTAAGCCCGAAGATGATGTGCCAAAAGTAATAGATAAGCATAATACTGGTATTCGTACATCATTAAAAGCCTTGTTGATCACTAACCGCGAAGGATGTGATCGTGTTGTGCAAAAGAGGCACACTGATGATGAGGGTAATAATGCCAGCCGACGTAAGTTTGACTTTGATGATGTATCCAATGAAGACTTGATGCATGCCGTCAGCCTCGGTAAAGAATACACAAAGGGGAATGAACCATCAAGTACTGCTGGCAATGAGATGCTATTCAAAAGATTAGAGCCATCATATTGTCATCTTTGTGAGCGCAAACATGATAATGATAACTCGGCTGTGATTGGTGTTAGATATGTGCAAAGCCAAAAAGGTGGAGACAAGGATACTGCTGAGGCATACTTTAGATGCTTCCATTTCGTACCAAGAGAAGAGAATATGCCAAGAACCATCACATTTGCCACCTTTGACAGCTCTAAGATTATTAGGTATAAGCAACCAAATGGCAAAGTACCAAAGGATTATGCTTACAAATGTGAGCGCAGAGAGAAGTACATATATAAGACTATTAATAGTAATATGAGCCAAGCAGATGATACTAACTTACTAAGCTTGGCAAAGAATGAGTGCAAATCCAATGTTTATGATTCAGCCAGTATGATGCCATTAGAGCTCAAGGATACACTCTTTGTTCGCGCCAATATGAAATTAGGTAAGACTAAATCACTGATAGATTACATTAGTGATAACTTTGTAGATAATGATAATTATGATGAACACAATGAAGCAAGGATTGTGTTTATTACATTCAGGCAGACATTCGCAGCCGCTATTAAGTCTAAGTTCCCAGAGTTCCACCTTTACTCTGATTCAAAAGGGCTAATTACTCAACCAAAGGTCATTATACAAGTTGAGAGCTTGTATAGATTAGATATTAAATTATTTAATCGCCCAGACTTAGTGATTTTAGATGAATCAGAGAGTATACTTCAACAGTTCTCATCTCCACTAGGTAACAATTTTAACCTGTCATGGCTCAACTTTGAAGTAATGATGAACAAAGCTAATCATATTGTATGTATGGATGCATTTATGTCAGATAGGACATATAATATAGTAAACGCGATGAGACCTGGCAAGGATGAATACTTACATTATAACACATGCAAGAATGCCAAGGATTATAAGTACTACATAACTGTAGCACAAAGCACATGGCTTGCTAGCCTTGAAGAAGATATCAAAGCTAGCAAAAAAGTTGTGATTGTGTCCTCATCCAAAACCGAGGCATCTAATGTAAGCTTATTAATAGCAAAGAAATTTAATGGCAAATATAAGGTTGGATATTACTCAAGTGCTACCAAATCTGACATAAAGAAGCAGCACTTTGGTGATGTTAATAATTACTGGAAAGAGTATGATGTGCTAATTTACACACCAACCGTTACAGCTGGTGTATCATTTGAAGAGCACCATTATGATTCTATGTACTCATGGTTCACAGATAAATCATGTGATGCAAGGATCTGCATGCAAATGATGGGCAGAATTCGTAATCTAGAAGATAAGAAGATAGTGATTGGAGTGCAATCATCACAGGCATCCTTGCCCACAACTAAAGATGAGATCATTGGTCGGCTAAAGAGGCAGAGGAGTGCACTATATGCAAAGCAAGACATAGGTAAGCTAGAGATTGCATATGATGATAATTATGATATTAAGTTCAAAGAGAATAACTACTTTAAGCTGTTCATTGAGAACACTATAATCGATAATAAGTCAAAGAATGCATTCTTGATCCAGCTAATCTCGTTAATAAGAAAGACCGGTGCCAAGATAGATGTGCTTAAAGAATTCATGACCGAAGCACAGTGCAAAGAGATCAAAAAATATCATAATAATATCAAGACTGAGATTAAGAATATTGAGTGTGCAGAGATTGTAGGTGCACCAGATATGACGAAGACTATGTTTGATAAGATCAAGCATAAGCTAAATAAAGATGAAGAGCTTACTTCTGATGAGAAGCTCAGCTTAGATAAACATAAATTTAGAACCAAATTTAATTGGGACCATGATATCAGCACGGAATTCTACAAAGAATATAATAAGCCAGTGGTGGTTAGGCACTACACCAATAGTAGAAAGATCTGCGTAGAGAACAATATGTATGACTCACTTAAGTATATTCAAGGACGTGAGAGAGATAACCACGATGAAAACGTGAAGAAGAGTGCCAATGAGAATGGATGTTATTATATATATTCTGATGTCAAGAAGTACATTAGTTACTCATCACACAAAGCCGCAGTTGATTTGCTAGATAGCATAGGATTTAGTAATATAACTGATAATAAGACAGAGGTAAGTGGTGAGCATCTCATAGATAAGATGGGCAGTGGTACTAACTTATTTGAGTTATCTAAGCTATTCTGTGAGGATAACCCATCATTAACTAAGCCAATTAGAAGTAAGTATCTCAAAGATATGTACCCAGATTATGATGATAACCCAGACAAATTTGATGTGCAGATAATTAAGAATATTAACAAAATACTAGAGTTTATGTATGGTATAAAAGTGACTAAGTGCGCAAGGGATAAGCGAAAGAAAGTGCAGTTATCTAGTTACTATTTAGCCAGGAATGCTAAATTTGAGTATGATGAATCCAAGAAAGGATCTACATCGAGACCACATATATTAGCCCCAGAGTATAGCATAGACTAAATATATGCTATCTAATCCAGCCAATTAATTAAATATCACACGAGATAGGGCTTTTTTGCCTATTTTTTTGGTTATCTTTTGGCGCGATTTCATGCTTAGCTCAAATATGAGTAAGGTATGTGTGTGAGCTAGCTAATAATTGAATGTTAAAAAATTGAAGGGCATATACTTATAAACAAGTACGTGTAATCGCTTCTTTAACTTGAAAAATATAATCATGTCTAAATCTGCTGATAAAGAAATCACCAAGACCGAATTTGCCAATGTACTTTGCTTATTTACAACCATTGGCCTTGAGGAATTGATGAATTCACCAGATGCAGACGATTCTATTAAAGAGTTATTCAAGAGCAAATCATTCAAAGCTAGCACTGATTACTTCAAGAAGAGAACCTTAGCAAAGGCCTCAACTGGAGTTAAGAAGGCAAGCTTAAAGAATATTTTAAGTATAAATAATTCATCTAAGACCATGATTTATAATGTTATGTTGAATGATCTCTTATTCGAGATTAATGGGCATTACAATGGTGAAGACACATTAGAAGAATTTGTAGATAGCTTAAGAGATAAAGAAGGATGTACACTAGATGTATTTTATGATACTAACTTAAATATGGATGTCAAAGTAAGCCCAAAGTTAATGCAAAATACATTTCTAACCACTGAGATCCAAAAGTTTAGAGCTCGGATACATAAGGACGTAGATAGTATATGGTCTGATTTCAAAGATATGGTAGATGAACTTATTAAGAAAATATCAGTATGTATGATAGATAAGATAATCATAGAGAGGAATAATACTTTATCAGTATATACTCTTTCATATATATTAAAATTGCATGGAGATTGTGATGATGGGTTCGCCATCAATATGTGTGGAGCATACTCTGATCAATTAGAAAAAGATAATAAGAAGAGACTTGCGGCTAAGGAAGAGTCTAAGCCAGGCAAGGTTCTTTCAAAGAAATCATCTAATGGCACCAAAGGTTCTAAGGTTGCTGCTAAATCAACAAAGGAGCCAAAAAAAGAGCCGAAGAAAGCCCCAGCCAAGAAAGTAGAAAAAGCTAAGCCAACTAAACCAGTTGATGAAGAACCTAAGACTGATAAGGTCGTAAAAAAAAAGACCGACGCACCCATCACTCCTGAAACTAAAGAAGATGTAGAGATAGAAGAAAAGGTAGATAATGATGAAGAAGCCAGTGATTCAACCGAAGAATCTGAAGTATCTGATTCTGAAGTATCTGAATCTGATAGTGATGATAAATAATTATTTTATATAAACAATTAATATATTTTTTTATATATAAATGGATACTTTTACGAAATCATTCTTGGTGGCATCTATAATAATTGCATTGTTTTTTATATTATATGTTTCATCATCTGGGTGCACCCAAAATGATATTAATTATATCAATGGTTACTGGGAGATGCCCGAGGTGTTCATGGAGCAAGCTAAGATAAAAAATGGGTACATATTTAATATGCTAGATGATGAAGCATCTAGCCATTTAATGAAGATGTACTTAATCATGCACCTAGATGATGACACTATTGTACAGAACATCTATGATATTAAGTTTAAGTCGTATACTAAATCAAAAAGTGGGGTTATCACTGCTAAGGTCAAAATAAATGCACCAGATTTGGTTGGTGATGATATCTTGCCTAGTAAAGGCGAGCTAGAAATAGATATATATCATGGCATCTTCCGCTTGTTCGGTCCAATAATGAATACAGGTGATACATCTGAAAAAGGTAGCACATTATATTTGGCTGCATTCAAGAATAATGAAGTAAGCTGTGCCTTTGCGTAATTATTATTTAAACTATAGATACCAAATATTTGTGTGAGGATGTGGTGTGATGCCAGAATCTAGTGAAGTTTCTGGTCTTGTTTAATGTGGCATGACTTATTACATCACATCCTCTGCACAAAAAAATATGGGTGAATGCCACAATGCCACGACAGTCATCCATATTTTAGTCTATATTATTTCGCACTAAATTACTTTTACATATATTTTTTTGCCTTATTTAGGTCTAGATAATTTAGGTGGTTTAGCTGGTTTCTTCTTATGCTTTGGTGCGAACCCACGATCAGTATATCTTAAGCACTTTAGTACATAATCTACCTTCTTACCTAGATCAACGGGACTATGATCTTTGAATATATCCTTAAGCACAGCTTTCTTTTCATCAGCAGAGTGATCTAATGATCCATATCTTGGGTCACCTTCTTCATTAAAATACAGCTTGGCTAATCTGCACCCATCATATAATTCCTTAGGCAAAGGCCCCAAGAATTCAAAGATAGTAACCAACACAAAGTTTGTCTTTAAGATATGATAATCAAAATATGTACCAGTCTTTGTGGTTATCTTTCTTGTGCTGGTATCATTGTCTCCAGGAAAGATATCATCACCATTAAACATTCTGCCAGCGATGCACCCCAATGACCAGATATCTATATCTTTGTTAACCTTACCATCTAGCAAGACCTCGGGTGCGGCATATGATGCAGTATGTCCATTATCTGCACCATAAACATTACCATTATCTTTGAATGCAGTATTAAAGTCGCAAATGAACACAGTTGGTGCTTTACCACCTAATATTTCGTCAATGGATTCATTAACTATGACATTATCTGGCTTGATGTCACTATGTACAAACCCACGTGAATGAATATACTCTAGACCTTTATATATTTGATCTAAGATATTAAAGTATTTACCGGTGGGGAAATTATGTGGTACTTTATCAAGCAAATCTTCTAGATTACATGATCCGTAATTAGTGAATATAGAGCACCTTAAATCAGTGGAGTCTTGTATATTAATAGAGTTAAAATTAACATCTACACCATAGAGTTTCATCACATTATCAGCACTAACACAGTCTTTGTGTGCCACTTTTGTATTATGGATAGCTGTCAAGATCTTTACTTCATTCAGGTATTCTTCAATATTACTGCTATCTATTTTTTTGTATGATTTCACAGCCACTAGTTTATTATCAGTCAAATCCTTTGCACGCCAAATATTTGCGAATGAACCCGAGCCAATCACCACATCTAACTCATACTTACCACCAACTACAGCCTTTGGTTTCTCATCAACCACAATTGGTATGCAAGCTGTTTTATCGTTACTAATGTCCATTTATGCAACAGATATTCTTATGTTAAAATTATAAAAAAATCATGTGTGTGCTTAATTAAATTCTACACCCACTATTTTCTTTGGTCTCCTAGGTGGCTTAATTCCATTAACTATGAATATATCATGAAACACATTAATACTGTTGTATACCTCATATACAAATTTCATGAATGTATTCTTCTTAACACCACTACATACCTTTTCAAGGTCTGCCTGTGTTTTTTGGATACCAACGCAATCTATCAATATCCAAATTGACCCAATAACACGGCTATTCTTGAAAGATCCTAGACATATATTATACTCTTTTGATCGATTTAGTATACTAATTACAAAATTAACATACCTCTTTGCCTCAGAGTTTAGCTTAGATGAATCATGAGTGGCACTGAATTGGTCTATCTCATTTTGCAAGGTAGACTGTGCCATGCTTTTACCTTCACTATCAACAGTAACAGATGTGTACTTATTATTTATACTAAAGTCTTGTATGGAGCTTGCATTATCATTTGGTATTATGCCCAATTCTTTTAGGTATCTAATAATGAAGTAATACTCTATATTTTTTGATTGTGGTATCTCGATTAGACCAAGACTGCTTAGCTTGTATAACTCAACTATGCCATTAGAGAAGCTGTCTCCGTGGATATTCATGAATGCAACTATTTCACTTGGCTTAAATGGATACCCAGCATGTGATGATATTATATACAAGCATGCCGCTAAGATCTTTAATAATGTGTTACCTCTGTGTAAGTATTTCTTTGATCCTTTGACTGTGTTAGATTCGTCATACAGATTGAGTGATATCTGCTGTATGTCATTATAATATTTGGCTGTTGATTCTATCACATGCTGTGGTATACTAATCACTTTGCATATCTCTGAGCGTATGGTTAATATATTACATATGTGTTTTTGCTGTATGGCAGAGTAGTACCCATATCCTTTGTAATTATTTAGTCGTTGAGTAGTAGCACTGCTGCTAGATGAACCACTTACGAACATATATGATTCACCCTGTATGGCAAACTCAATACCGCATACTGGACATACATAATTCTGTTGGAGCACCTCCATATTTACTCCACAGTTACTGCAAATATTATACTTATAATTATCATCTTTGGGCAAATCTAGTGCATCCCTGAAGTACTTAATTATGTTCTCATTACGCTTAATACGTTTATTAATTAAGTTAATATGAGACTTACTTGACAGCATAATTAATATTTATATTATCATTCAAATTTTTAATTTAAATATAATAAGATGCCCATTCACGCAAAGAAACCCGAGGAAATCTTAGATGAAAACAAAGAGAATTATGAGTTAGCATGTACAAGAACTGATCCATATTATGAAGATTGGCTAAGAGCTATTGATGTAGTAAAAGCATTCATCCGCGAGCACAAATTAATTATCTATGGTGGGACTGCCATTGATTACGCACTTAGATTAAAGGGTGATAATATATACTCAGATGAAGCCAATGCAATCCCAGATCTTGACTTTTACAGCCCAGATAATGTGGGGCATGCATATATATTAGCAGACAAATTCTATGATATGGGTTTTGAGAGTGCAAGGGCAATCACTGCAACCCACTTAACCACAATGCGCGTAGATATTGGCAGGAATCATTGGGTTGCAGACATCAGCTATATGCCCCAAAAAGTGTTTGATAATATGCCATACATTATGTATGATAATATGCGGGTCATTGATCCACTAATCCAAAGAGGTGATGTACACAGCAGTTTATCATTTCCATATGATAATCCACCGCGTGAGGTAATCTTTGCTCGATGGTCAAAAGATATAAAGAGATTTAATAAGCTAGATGACAAGTACCCAATAACACTAGGTGATGATACTGAAGATGAGCTAAAACTAATGAAGACTAGTATTAAGTGCATCAATTTTATATTCTCTGGATTCTTAGCATATAATGTATATTATTCAGTATATAAACAAATATATGAAGGATATATAAAGAATGACATAATAAGCAAAGATGACAAGAGTATGGCAAAGACTATATTTACAGAGAATGTAATACCGGGCACCACAGAAATCAAAGCTGACTGTGTTGAGTTTTTAGGTTATGATAAAGCAGATTTTGTTATCTTTGATAGCGAAGATGAGCTAGGTGATTATAAATTACTAAAGAAGGAGTGCTATATGCCAATTTTGCCGGTTAAGAATTATTACTCATTATGTGGTATGGATGAAAAGTACAAAACCAGTGTTGACTTTGCTAAGATTGGCAAGAGTTTGTTATCTATACATAAATATATATTAGATGGTAAAACTATTAGAATGGCTAACCCACAGTTCATAATGATGTACTTTTTGACCGAGTTCCATTCAAAGAATATACTAAAGACATCATCTAAGCCTGGACTGTACTTAAAATATTATTTGTCTTTGCTAAATATGATAAGGCATGTTGAATATATGTATGCCACATCTAATAGCATTGAAATTGATGATAGTGAGGTTCAAGATCCAGTAATTGTTGATCACTTAATGGAAGACTTAGCTTGGTTATTTATGCCATCACATATAACAGCCGGCAAATATAATATATCTGAGTCTAGTGAGATGATGCTAATGCGTACTATATCAAATTATGATGATGTATGGCTTGATCTCAATGCACCAATGAATTATAAGCCAGAGATAGCCCGCAAAAAAAATAGTGCACCTCCAACCTTTAATTATGAGAAGAATATTAATTTTAATAAGCAAGGTCAGCTAATTACTTAATCAGCTTAGAATACATGCTCTTTTTTTTCTTAATGGCTCGGTCTTCTTTTAAGATTATATCCTCAAGATTTGGCTTATCATTGCGCCACTCATTAATTACATCTTTTAGTCCATCAATATTAAGCTCATCAATGTACAGCGATGAGTATCTATCACATAAATCTAGTAATTCACTTTGGCTCATCTCATTATCAACAAAGAAGCCCACACCTAAATTTATACCTAATTTATCTAATACTAATTTATTAGCATTTGATGCCAAGAGTTCATCACTATTAACCTTCATCATTCTATCATAATATTTACCATATCTAAATGATTCTTTATAATTATAATCTAGGTTAAACACGACTAAGATATCATTCAGTAAATATCTATCTATAATATCAATGGTTATTTTAATTAAGTGGTCATTCTCACTATTAATATCTATGACGAAAGCATTGACCCTTTCATTATTATTAATTTGGTCCTTAGTATTGAATTTACCACCTAATAATAATGTCCTTAGATCCGATGGTTTAATATTATGCTCACAAATTACTAAGTTTTTATGCGCATATGATGCTAATGTATCTATTAATTTATGTTTTACATCACATTCTTTACCTTGAATACTAACGAATGCATTGTGATTTGGCTCATCTAATGAGTTTGATAATTCAAATAATATCTTGAAGTCTAGGTACAAATCCCACAATGTATGCACACACTGGACACCACCTAATTTAGTAGCACGTAATATTTCATGATGATCTGTGTCATATATTAATCCATACTTACTGATGCCCAGGCCCTGTAAATAATTATTATAAGTATCCATTATAAATTCATATATCTCTTTATTAGATTTAGATGCAGATTTAACCTTGACACTTAATATAAGGCTATCATTAAAGCAAAGTGTGTAGTCTCCATGCTCAACTTTATAGTTACCTTGAAATAATAATGGTTTGCCACCATTATGCATAATATTACACTTTCTGGGGTACTCAAGCTCACCATTAATTAATTTATCACTTATTAATTCTACTAGTGACGCGCAGATGTGTTCGTCTGATGTATAAACAATATTATTTAAGTTGGTATCTTTATTATCTTCATCATGTATATTATGGTTTGTGCCCGTTACTTCACATCTAAACATGAGTTCATCATAAGCATACCTAGCCACGCCACCAATGATAACGAATAATACAGTACCACATAGTACAGCAAATGCTGAACCCACAAAAGTATAATCTATGCCAAACATAATTATGCCTAAAATAAGTTTATGTTTAAATCAATATTAACGAAACTGTCCATATATGATACAAAGCTAGTCCTTAGTACGTACATACCTTCATTTTTGCGGTCTTGTTTAATAGCAAAATCACTGGCTAATACATACTTAGGCTTATCTTTTAGCTTAACACCACCAAGCTTTCTATCTTCACGTGCTATCAGGTTATCCTCAAATATTTGTACAAAATTAATGGGCATACCATACTTATTTACGTATTTATTCTGTGCTTCATCATATACCAGCAAATTATTCTTGTACCCTTCGAATATGCAATGCTTTAGCCTAATTAAGTAATTAACAAAGTCTTCTTTGAGTATATGATCTAATGATTGGCCATAATTAATATCTAGCCCATAGAATATTAATGTATTGATTAAGTCATCTCTTGTCCTCAAGAAGCTCATTAGTGTATCATAATTCATATTCATCTCTTTGCAAAATAACTTAATATTTGCATCATACTCCAAGTAATTATCTAGCTCACTCAATCTCGCTTTGGTAGCCAAGAATATTAATAGCCCATTAATGAAGTTATCCGCTATCAAATATTTTAGTGTATTATATCCATATTCTTTATCTATGTCTAGCTCATTATAATCTAATGCTAATTTATAGATGGCAGACCAGTTTACTTCACCTTGATTAAACCCACCACTACCATCAACCCTCTTAATTGGGCTCATCATTGCGACATCAGATAGTTTACTCTTTCCTGTATTCTTAAACCTTCCATGGTTACCCTTTTGCTTATTATGTTTATTATCATTATTATTGTGCTTTGGCTTATCTTTTTTTTTATCAGTATCATCTGGCTTAGCTATCCAATCTCCTGGCCTAGTCACTAAATATGCGGCAATCGATGCTAAATCTAAGATATTAATATTCCATGCATACCCGGCTAATAACATCTTTATGCTCTCTGGTTTTATCATACTCAGCCATGTACTTATAGCACCTAGTCTTGTTAGCCCCAAACGACTACCCCTTTTTTTAGATTCCCTATCACCTGCATCATACACACACTCCAGTGTTTTGTCCATCAAATCAGCATTATCTTCTTCAACAGGTGCTTTATATACATAATCATTATCATAATTAATAAAACCAAGTACATAACACTTCTCTGCATATGCCCATACTGAATCATTTGGTATGGAATCTAGCACATCAAAATCAAAGTCTAGCTTATTATCACTCTTGATTTGTTCTAAGCAAAGCCCAGTAAAGATCTCACCTATATCAGATACTTTAATATCTGCAAACTGCTTACTCTGGAGCTTGTCATTAATATACTTAGGAAATAATGGTATATATACACCCTCAGATTTCCTGTTGCATCGGCCTTTGCGCTGAGCTAATCTAGACTTTGGTGATGGTTTTGTCATTATACCACTGGCATCAAGCCAAGGATGATACTCTGGCCCACGATGATACCCAGGATCTACCACATATTTTAGTGTATCAATTGTAATCCCAGTCTCTGCAACCGAGGTCGCAATTATTACTTTCCTAAATGGCTTGTATACTTTACCACTAATCTTCACTTTGAGTTGCCCTGCGTGCTTATTTAGTGAATTATAATCTTCATTCTTGGATATAATAGCTGGGCGATCAATGACCAAAATAGTGAACACTTCTTTACCTTTGCCAGCTAACTCAGTGTTAAATATACTTAGATTCTTCTTAACTTTTTCTATCTCAAGTGGGCTTGGCATGAATATTAGCACATCTCTGTTATCTATATGATCTTTCATGCCTTTCATATGTATATTAATAGTGACTTGGCATGCAGCATTGATGTAATTAGGTACACTATTTGGCATTAGGTCCCATTTCTCATCTAAGTCATAAGCAAACCCGGTCACATAAATAAAATTATCTTTGGTTAAGCTAAAATACTTAAGGATTTTATCTTCTTCAAGAGTAGCACTGGTCAATACAACAAATGGCATATTCTCATTGTCTTCGTTCCTAAATATGAAATTCTTTAGCCTAACCAAAAGCAAGGTTTGCTCAAGACTTGCTTCATGGACCTCATCCACAATTATATATTTATACTTAATCATCAGTTCTTCATCGGTCATTGTCTTGAATTGCTGTGTTAGGGTGCCCAAGGTCATATAAGTTAGCCCATAACTAGGGAGCTTCTTATCAACACTAGTTTGCCACCCAATATTCTCACCTAGCTCCAAGAATGGATAGTATGGGCTGCCACATAATTGATCTTTTACGATATTAATTGCATTAATAATTTTGGGCTGTGTAACACCTATACCTCGCTTGTCTTCTTCATTAAATTTGCTCTCAAATAATTTAGCTGGAAACAGTGTAGATTTACCACTGCCAGTGTCACTCTTTAGCACCAATACTCTGTTTTTTGACCCTTTCTTATTCTCTCGTTTAGTGAACCAGCTAAGCACGTGCTCAATCGGCAAAGAATCACCAATCTCTTGGGCATGAGCTTCATTATTTGGTATGATAGCACCCGGCTTCAATAATGTAATTAAAGGTGTATTTTTTTTTTCCATTGTATATATATTAATATGTGCACAAAAATAATATTCGATGCGTTAGTTATTATTTTGGTGCTGTATTTATTACATTCAATGTTTAAGACAAAATATGGGTATACAATGGTTGATATGCCATTAAAGTCAGAAGTACAGCAAGCCAGTATTCAAAGCATAGAGAAGGCTGTTGAAGAGAAGCTAAAGAAGCAAGGCGAAGTAAGCATACATTATGAGCCAAAAAGTGGCATAGATCCACTCTTTGAAGTAAGGCTAATTTATAGTGATCCAGATGATGTCACTGGTTATATGGACACATTTAGGTACATAACTAATAACTTTAAGGATTGGCCCATCATTATTTCTGAGCAAAAGCTGCCAATGGGTGATGGATTATTTGCACATTGTAACCCCAAAGATTGCAGACCATTAATAGTTAAGCTGAGTGAATCACACAAAATAATTGATATATACACCGGTGATCCAATCTATACATACATGGAGAGATGGTTCAGGAAACCAAAAGTGACAACAGTTTGTGGCATATATTAAATATTTTATGCACAGAAATTATATTTATAGTATATAAATGGATGATTACGTGATTTTTGCATTAGTAATTTCACTATTATTAGTGCTACTATTAATGTTTAGCTCATCAAGCTCTTGGCTAAATAAATGTAATAATTACAAATGTGGCTCTAATCAAGAATTTATGCGGGGTAATCCAGTTAATAATGTCCTTGGTAATAATTGCCCACCATTTAGCTCAGATATATATAATTACCCATCTAGCTATAATAACCCGCAAAGCGCAGATGCATATAATTATAATGGCCTAGATGACCACAACTTGGGTAATAATATAATAATTGGGCAAGGTAATTACTACAAAGAATATAGTGAGGCCAATCATGATAAAATAGTCGTGATTTTGCACTATATTGACTCATGTGTGCTATGTGATAAAGCACTATCGGTTTGGTATGACCTAAAAAGTGAGATAAATAATGATAGGGACTATAGTAGTGTAATTTTGATGGAGAATGATGAAACCAAGAGTAAAACTGTGGGTATGGTTAATTACCCAACAATAATTAGATACCACAAAGGTCGCACAGAATTATATGAAGGTGATATTAATGATGTTAAGCTAAGGAGATTTATTTTACGGGCAAATTATGTTAATTTTTAAATATTTATATTTTTTTTTTATTTTGGTATATATACGATATGGAAGGCGGCAGTGATTTGAATAAATATTTGGCAATGGGTGGGGCTGGATTCGGTGCAAAATTTGATGGCTTAAGCACATGGGTCAAAGAAAACAAGGCTAAAGCTGCTGTTGTGATCATAATCATCTCATTTATAGTATTAGTTTTGATTGCAGCAATGACCACTGGTGGTGTGATGCAAGATAATGTAGTATTTTACCTAAATCCGATGAATCTAATGGATTATATAAAAGATACAGTGTGCTATTAAATTATCGTTACTCAACATTTTTTTTTGCGGGGTAAATATACAATGGCAGACGCAACCAATTTTTTATTAGCGGCATTCTTCATCATATTATTCGTGTTTTTAATAGGACTGGTGTTATTTGATGTTACGCCAAGTCAGATGATCGTTGGTGGCACTAATAAAGTGCTGGGTAAGAAGCCCTTAGATAAACTTAAGTACAAATCTGATTATGAAATAATGGACAAATATGCCAGTGCAATGGGCTGCCCAAGTGATACCTGTGATAAACTAATAATATATTTCTCAGAAGAATACTGTGGCTATTGTAAAGATTTTAACCCAGTGTGGGACCAATTGGCAAAAGTAGTACCTAATAACCTAAAGAATGTCAAATTTATTAAGGTAGACCGCACAGAATTCTTCAGGGCAAATGGTCAGTTAGTATCAGTCAAATATGTACCAACTATAATGAGATACTCATCCTTAGATAAATCTATATATTTATTCAGCGGTGAACGTAATATTAAGTCTATTCATGACTTTGCACGCAAATTATAAGTATTTATTTATATTGGTGGGCATATATCTGATGCCAGTGAACTCAATCTCTTTGCTTTTCTCATCTTCATTGATCTTCTCACATACAGCCTTGAACATTAGGTCATTATTAATAGTGGTCTTTGCGCTTTGTAGATATGTAAACCTCATGCTGATTTTTAATTCACGCATGGCATCTCTATCTTTTGCTTCTTTAGCTTTTACATACATTAGCTCTTCAAATTTGAATAAGCAATATGGGTACTGTGATAAGTTTTTATCATATAATTGTGCCCAGTATTTTTTTACTACAGAGAACCAATACATAAGTGTATTAATTTGCTCATCAGTAAATATTGGTAAATAATTATCAGCATTGATCATCTTATATATAGCCGGTGCTTGCATATTATGAGTACTAAGCCCAGTTGCCTTGAGTGTGCTCCTAACTTGGTATACATTATTTATATTTAAGACAGTATTACTTATATATGCTTTTATTTTGATCATGTCTTTCTCTGTAATATTCTTTTGCTTTTTACCTTGCACAGAGTCTATCCACGTCTTAAAATAACCACTTGGGTTATGATTATTCTTCTTTGGCTTATCTAATTTTGTATCATTATTAACATAATTAGCGGTATCTAATTTTAGTACTAAACTACAAAATGCACACTTCATCTCATTAGTGGCTTGATTATACTCAATCTGCCCACCGCAATGGCACATATTATCTGATTTTGAGTTCTCTTTATTATTAATATTAATAGAGATCTTACCTATCTCGTGGAAGCCCATATTTATCTCTTTTTTGCGTTTAATCTTTGACTCTACTTTTGCGTACTCACTCTTTATCTTTTTTATGACTAAATCTAGTGTATGGATTATGTTATTAGAGTCCACAGTCATGTAGAACTCATTATTAATGGAATCATCATTCTGGGACTCCGAGTAGTATTTATTCAAAATAATCACTACTGATAATAAATAAGTCTTTTTTAGCTTATCTACTTCTTTATAATACTTATTAAATTTAAGCAAATATTCACGTATATTTGGATCTTGCTTGTGTTCATTTAGTTCTTTGCGTATCTTGGTTAGAACCTCGAGTACATATTTAAATTTCGTATTAATTCTGTTGTTCATTACCTCAACCGTAAGAGACATTTTATTTAAATATATGAGAATATGAATATAAATTTAAATAAAATGTCGAGTGCCGAACAAGAACCAAATATTAACAAATTTGCTAGTGAGATCATTAGGAACCCAGAATTGTTCAATGATGAAGAATACAAGGCAAAGTTTTTAAAAGAAGTAGAGGAGTCTAAGTACAACACCATCATCAGGCCAAAGAATGACAAGGTTGGGTTGTTCACTATCATACAGCCAAGTGATGAATACCGAAAGTCATTCTTGATGTTAGCCATTTTTGGTTATTATCACAGAGTTGCTCTAGAGTATAAGCTAGAGGATAAAGATGCAGGTGATCTCTACAGGAGATACATTGGTAACTTTGTGAATAATGGCAAAGGCAAAAATAAGGTCAAGCTCACTGAGAAACAGCTGTCAGATATATCCAAGATGGCAAGTGAAATCGTCAGTAATTTTGTCAGGGAATTCGCCGAGTATGACCCAGATAAACATGTGCAAAAAGTATACAAAGAAAAGCTAGATGATAAAGAACGACTCAAGCTTCGTGAGAAGTATGTGGCTAACATGAAGAATGAACAAGCCAGACAAAAAAAGAAGCAAAGCAGGCCCGTTACTGCTGATGCAAATTCTGCACTAAAGAAGATCATTGAGTTTGCCCGCAAAGAAGGTGGTGCTACTGATGATGAGCTTAAATTAGTAGAGGATTCATATGCTAATAATTATGAGCATGAATATAAGTTAATTAGTAACTATAAATCTCTGCTTAAGATGACAGATTCACTGATTGACACCACTAGGACTTTAGATATTTATACTCAAAAAGCTGATATTAAATTACCAGATGGTGCCACTTATGAGTTTTATCATATTAATTTACTCAAGAATAAGCAAATCTTGGGTAGATACATTGATATATTGGAAGCAAAGACTGACTTGCCGCGTGAGATTAAATTTATGTTAAATCATGATCTTGCATATGATAGATTCTTCCACTTTCAGAGATACTTTGAGCACTTTTATGAGCAACTCAAGGATGCCACCACTATGCTTCTTCCATGGAGAGAGGACATTGATACTATGGTTCAATTCTATGATGCATTCCCTGCCGAAGCAAGTGTTGATTCTGAAGGTAACGGTGCTGCTGAGGATAACTCTAAAGTGACTGAGTTCTTTAATAAGTATTCTTCAGTGGTCAAATTCGATGTGTTCTCCATTGAGACCTCAAACTGGAGATACATTGGCCCATACAGCAAGAATCGAAGCAGATGTAACTTTTATAATAAGAACTCTGCTGTGCTTGAATCTATCCTTAAGAATGCAGAAGCTAACAATAAGATTGGATCCGAGATTGCCAAGAACCAAGCCAAGAGAGCCAAGAAAGAATCTATCCGCAAACATGGGCCAGATGATGCTGACATAAGAGAATACTCTAAATATTCAAAGGCTAGATATGACATTGATACTAAAGAAGCACTATCCAAAGAAGAGAAAGCTAAGGCAAATGAAGAATATCTTAAGAGCCAACAGTTGGCTGAGGATGGTAATGAACCAGGCAAATCATTCAGATGTGGTACATGCGAAGATGATAATGAACCAACCAAACCTGCCACCGCTGAAGATGATTGGAGAAACACTGATGATTGCCCAGATGAGTGCGACCAATATAATTTCTATAAAGTAAATGAACAAGGTGAGGTTGAGTTTGGCAAGATGTACAGTGATGTGCTATCAAAAAATAAAGAGGGTATGCAAAAGGAGGTAGATGATTACATTAAGTCATCCATTGATAATAAATTTCCTGTGGCTAAAGGTGGTGAAGAGACACAAAATGAAAAGATTAGGAAGCAAATGGATAAAGTCATTGATGAGTTATAATCACACATATGGCTTAAATTTATCCTTTGCATTCTTTTTTGCGCTAGAAAAGACATAATTTTGTACATCTTGTGATGCATCACTACACCTTGATTTTTTACCTTTAACCCTAGCAATCTCGCTGGTGAGTGAGAATTTACGAGCAGCTGTATTATTTTTATTTATGAAATCATTGGGGTTATCAATAACTTTGCACAGGGCATGCACTGCTTTATTACCTATGAGCTTAGGTTTTATCTCAAAATTAATCTTTACTTTATAAAATGTACTCTCTTCGCGCACAAACATCATCTTTATGTCTGGGTACTCTCTCATGTGCTCAGTAAAGTAATCAAAATCTTTGTTCTTTAGCTTGATACCACAAACGCCTTTTTCAAAGTAGCTTTGCAAAGAATCACTGCCACAAAATACAGTATTGAATGCTTGAGATCTGGCATCTCTGTCAAAATTTGTGTGATTATGCCCAGTAAATATCATTGTTACCCCATGATGACGGCACTGAGTGAACATCTCATAAACCAATGTTTTTTCCTTTGGTTTCATCTTCTTTAATTGAGATGATACATCATCCATAACTATAGCCATATTTGGCTCGGGCATATTAATATATTTGAGTGCATAGATTTGCTTCTCATCGAGATTTGATTTATCTATAGTTTGCTTATTTGCATTAATAGCTTTCTTATACATAGATTTCACTGCATTATTTAGCATATCTTCAATCGGTTGGAGCTTCTTCTTTTTTCTTTGAGCACTTAATATTTTATCCTTGTTTACGGCTTGCCTAACACGTTCTTTGACAGATAATATATCACCAATGCGCTTTT
>Ga0307980_1000136_pt1 | contig 35497 bp, 31 predicted proteins | sample OrgLakmetage1060_FD_201817 | JGI IMG/M metagenome (GOLD analysis project Ga0307980, IMG submission 201817) | Saline water microbial communities from Organic Lake, Antarctica - #1060 | ecosystem: Environmental > Aquatic > Non-marine Saline and Alkaline > Saline | place: Antarctica: Organic Lake... | reverse complement strand
CTACCCATTTTCGGCCAAGGCCACTGGCACACAGCCACCAAAAAAGACCAAGGCACTACCAGCTAACGCTGAGGTAACCGGCGCCGGAGCGCAAGCGGAGGGAACCAAAAGCGCCACGCTTTTGGCGTCCGGTTGACCGACTGGTTAAGGGCCGGTTACCCGTTGTTTTGTATTGGCACCTAAGACCGAATGCCTACTCCCGATACTTTGCACCAGCACGACCCATGGCGCCAGGAACCAGAACACCGAATGGGCGGACGTTGCCCGATGAAATCGCCGGATGGCCCCGCGACCTGAACACCAGATTAGCCGCCAAAACCGTTGCCAGACTGAAGGCTGTTTTCAGCCTGCGGCCAGCCACTGAAGCCCGCGCCAAACACCAAACCAATGAACACCGGGGCAAGGCCTTTAACGCTTGCAGCATGCGCGCCCTTGGAATGGAGCCGAAGGCGCAATGGAAAGGGCGTCGCTGTGCCTGCATTGGTTAAATTCAGTCGGATTGATTGCCATATAGCTTAGCCCCGTAAACAATGTGCGCATAGAAAAGTAGCGGCACGAAAATGAGGAATGCTAGGCCAACCACACCTTGATGCTCCAGTGATTGACGATACGTCGGTTTAATAAAACCGAACGAAGCGACGTACAGAATCAATCTCGACACGTTAATAAAGGGCCAAGCCACTATCAGAAATAGGACCCATATTACCGAAGCAACAACAAATGCTTGGGCAAGAGACTCCAACGTACTGACCAACCCCGAACCCGTTTCTTCCATTCTCTTCCTCGAATTTAACGCTGAGGTAACCGGCGCCGGAGCGCAAGCGGAGGGAACCAAAAGCGCCACGCTTTTGGCGTCCGGTTGACCGACTGGTTAAGGGCCGGTTACCTGTTGTTTTGTATTGGCACCCAAGACCGAATGCCTACTCCCGATACTTTGCACCAGCACGACCCATGGCGCCAGGAACCAGAATACCGAATGGGCGGACGTTGCCCGATAAACTCGCCGGATGGCCCTGCGACCGGAACACCAGATTAGCCGCCAAAACCGTGGCCAGACTGAAGGCTGTTTTCAGCCTGCGGCCAGCCACTGAAGCCCGCGTCAAATACCAAACCAATGAACACCGGAGTGAGGCCTTTAACGCGGAGCGAAGCGGCGGCCCGTCAGGGACGTCCGGCTTACGCGGCTTGTTATCACTGCCTCAGTCATTCTCAGCATATTGAGGCAGATCATCGGTAATCGTGAACCATGGAGCCTTGCTACCAACAAAGACGTTGCGTTCTGCCCGCACACCGGGATTGGTGTCGAGGGTGCCAAGCGGGAAAGCATAGATTTCCGGTTTCAAGTCGAACTTTGTATGAATGCTTGAACCACAGGCTGAGCAAAAAACCTTGTACTCCCCCGGTGAAGACTCATAGGTTTTGAGCAATTCCTGGCCTTCGACAGTCTGCCAATCCTCGACCCGCACCTTTGCACAAGTTCGGAAAGCTGATGCATGGAGCTTGCGGCACATGGAGCAATGGCAGTTGTATACGTCGCTCAATTTCCCTGCGATTTCATATTGAACGCCACCGCAAAGACAGCTACCGGATTGGATCATTGACTCACCTCCCTGTGTGATAACGCTTGCAGCATGCGCGCCTACGAAATGGAGCCGAAGGCGCAATGTAGTAGGCGTCGCCGTGCCTGCACTTGTTATGGGGTGTCACTTGGGCAGCGACTTCCATGGGTAAATTTCCTTACCCTGTGGCCCAGTTTTCCAATCCTTATACTGCGAAATCATGCACCGTCCGCACGGCCTGTAATCGGCCCCAATAGCATCTTGCTCATTCGCAAAAAAGACACGGTGTTGTGCATAGCCTTTTGCAAGTGCCCCATTTGCTGCTGAGCAATCTAAGCGGCCGTATATTCTGGCTTTGGAGTTACCACCCAGAGTGCCGGGCGTATTACTGATGACTGTAGTTCCATCTGCTGACAGCAACTTATAAGTTTTCACGAATACTCCCATACCCATAACGCTTGGACTCACTGGAGAGCGAGCGAATCCGGTGAAGCCCATTGTTATGTGCAGCTTTTTGATGTGAAACGGACATTGATTATTACGACAGAGACACTTGTTGATTTTGGTAATGATATAGTACCCACTTGACTACTAATTCAACTCTATCAGTGTCTGTTGATGAAATTCTTGTAGCCTCTTCTTCTGGAGCACCAACACCAAGAGCTAAAGTTGCACTATAGGCGGTTGCTATTTCTTGTGGACTGAATGATAGAGGACTTTCCTGTTTCAGTGCTGCCCCATCTAGCAAGTAGAATGCTGTAGCAATATGAGCCGGTTTTATATCCTTTATGCCGTTTTCTAAAAATTTGGACTCTATAAAACCACTTTTGGCTACCGCTAATTTATACTTCTCAACAGCATTCAGAATACTGTCTCTGTCTTGGTGCTCAGACATGAGCATACCGGCAAGGTTTATAGCCCTGCCAGCATCAAACATTTCATCCTGAATTTCGCTTGACATGGTTATACCAAATTCTTCGTGCCAATCTATATAACGTTTAGAGGTTTGATCGGAGTTATTCGAAGACTCCATGGACTTCTGAATTTCATATGCGTTTTCTAATGCTTCTAAACTTGTAGCGATACCATCCATATTTCTATCCATTCGAAAACTTAACAGAAAGCTTAAAAAGTAACCCCCAAACTCATCTGCTTTAGCATTGTAGTTCGCCGTTGTTCCGCTAGATTGAGTCTTTGCACCAAATTTTCTTTCAAGCCGACCCGCGACGAATTTCACTTTTTCACTACTGCTGTTTTTTGCACCACTGACTTGTTCAGCTATAACATCGGCAATATCATTTGCACTTAAGCCATGCTCATCAATGAGTTGAAGCAAAGCATCATTAATTCTTTCTTCTTCTGGGGACATGTTGCTATTTCCTATTAGTTTACTTGGCACTCATCAAAGCTAATCCAGCGACTAAAAATCCAAGGGCAATCAAAGCCGCATGACCTGAACCTGCAAACCAGAATCCCAGCCAGCCAAAAACTGACACCCCGACAAAAATAAGTCCAAGTAGCTTCATTTTATTTCCTATCGTTAAACTTCGTGGTTAGAAAAAAGCTTGCAAAGATGCTCCTAAAGCACATAACGCCTGCAGCATGCGCGCCATTGGAATGGAGCCGGAGGCGCAATGTAAAGGGCGTCGCCATGCCTGCACTGGTTATGGGCTTTAGAGTATTAACGGCAATCAGATTCAGGAAAATCAAAGATAACTTGAGAATATGCCCTTGATTCCCTCTTTGCTCAAAAAATTTGATTCTATTTTATATGTTTTATTATCAGTGCCTTCTTCTATAAAAAATACCGTAGACTTATCTGATCCGATAAAATAGAAAAATTCCTTATTGCCACTTGACCAAATGCCCGAATCTCTATTTTTCATAAAAACGTACCGAAAAGACTCAATAGCCTTTGCATCACACTCAGATTCTTTTTTACTTAGAACAGATTTAAAAAAAACTACCGGGCTACAGCCACCTGTATTTACCTCCTTGTCTAAACTAAAGCCAACAATATCCTTGCCAGGCTCGTCACTATATTTTGCGATTAGAATTTCGCTATCTGTCCCAAGGTAGCCCACTACGTTAGGACTATTAGGGATATAAAAGTCAAGTTCCCCATAAACTATACGCAAATCACTGCCGCTTGCAGATAAAGAGAGAGGAAGAATTGACATAAGCGCCAAAACAAAAAGTTTATTCATGTTAAAGCCCCCACAATGCTGTGCGAATATGGGTTTTGTAGTTTGCTGCGACTTGATCCCGACACATATTATAAATAGAGGTATCTCCAGACATTATTCGCTGGCCAATTTTTGCTATTTCTTTGATTATGTAATTAAGGCTTGGCGTGTAAGTCGGTCTTGGCACTAAATCTATTGAAGCAGTACATGACTGCGCTTCTGTGAGGGCTTCATACATTACTTTTGCTGAGTTTTCGTTCACTGAGTGAGGCTGTGCCAAACCTTGCCAGAAAAAATTGATTACAGCAGCTACATATTCCCTGTCATCTGATCTCATTCCCTTCTCCTTTTTAAAAATGACTCTTCGGCATCTTCCTGATACCAAAGAAAAGTCTACCAAGTCCGCTTAGTTTACTCCAGAGAAAGCACTGATCCTCCCGATGGCCCGTGCCCATAACAGCTAATTCAACGACAAATGACATCTATCACAAACGCGTCTATTTCCCTACGTCGCGAATGTCACCCACCAAATTTTTCTTTGTTATCAGAAAACTACCTACTCTGGAAGGTAGTCCGCCTGGAAATAAGCGTCAATTATCGGATTTCCCAAAAAGTATCCGTTCGCTTATCTGCAATCGCTTCCTACTGACTATTCCATACTTTTCATAGGGTTGTAAGTTGTGTAGTTCAAAATTTATGGAGTTTTGCGACAATTGTCGTATATCTCCGTTTTTCACCGTGCAACTGCGCTTGGTCAGCTTCAAAATACTGTATATAAAAACAGTATGGAGGCTGAGCGCATGATCTTGGATGTACCACCAAAACTACCGAACAACCCTACCCGCTTCATGGATCAACTCCGCGCATTGATCCGCAGTCGAAATCTGGCCTACAAAACCGAACAAACCTATTGCCACTGGATAAAGCGGTTCATCCGCTTCCATGGTATGCAGCATCCTTCTACCTGCTCTGCAAAAGAGGTGGAGCAATTTCTGTCGCATCTTGCAGTACAGCGCAATAACAGCGTGAGCACGCAACGAACTGCTCTGAATGCCATCGTTTTTCTTTTTCGTGAGTTCCTGGAGCAGCCGCTGGGGGAGTTGTCGTTTGAAATGGCACGAAAACCGCAGCGCTTGCCCACAGTCTTTACTCATGACGAAGTCAGGGCCGTAACAGGCCACTTGCCAGGTACACCTCAACTGGTGGCACGCTTGATGTATGGCTCCGGCCTGCGTATCAACGAAGCCTTGAGGCTTCGGGTGAAAGATGTGGATTTTGGCATGCAGCAGATCATTGTGCGCAGTGGGAAAGGCAATAAAGATAGAACAACACTGCTGCCGGATTCATTATTAGAGCCACTGAACCTGCAAATCGAGACCTGCCTGGTGCAGCATAAGCAGGATCTGGCCAGTGGCCATGGTGAGGTCTACATGCCATTTGCACTGAATCGCAAATATCCGAGTGCTGGCAAGGAGCCGGCTTGGCAATATCTGTTCCCAGCCGCCAGGTTATCCAGGGATCCACGCAGCAGTGTTCTTCGTCGTCACCATTTGCTGGATCGCGGCGTTCAGCGGGCCATTGGTGTCGCCATCCGCGAAGCGGGTATCTACAAGCAGGCAAACAGCCACGCCCTGCGTCACAGCTTTGCTACCCGGCTACTGGAAGCCGGGTACGATATCCGTACCATTCAGAAGCTGCTTGGCCATGCCGATGTGCGCACCACCGAAATTTACACCCATGTTGTTCGCAAAGGCGGGTTCGGTGTCCGCAGCCCTGTCGATGACGGTTTCTAGCTTTCCCAGTTGCTCGCCGGTATCCGCTTTACGTGGATATGGCTGATCACCTCGTAGCGGCGGCGAATGATCAGTTCTTCATGCCCAAACTTGAAGGTCGGGGGCGGAAACCGTTGCTTGCCTCACTGGATCTGGAGCGCCTTCAATGGCAGTTGCACGTTAGCCGTTACCCTTTAATAACACCGAAGGTGTAAATGCCGAGAGCGGTCATGAGGATAGAGCCAACCACGTGGGCCATTATCCCGGCCAGGGCCATGCCCCATTTTCCTTCCTGTAGCGCGGTCAGCATTTCCAGGGAGAAGGTAGAGAAGGTGGTCAGCGCGCCGCACAGGCCGGTGATGGCAAATAGCCGCCATTCCGGGGCCAGCGCGCTGCCCTGGGCGAAGTAGCCGATCAGCAGACCAATCAGCCAGCCGCCGGAGAGGTTTGCAGCGAGGGTACCGTAGGGGATGGCGTGGTAGCTGCTATTGAGCCACAGGCCCAGGGCCCATCTCAGGTTGGCGCCTATGACGGCTCCGGCGCTTACCGCCAGGATCGATAACCACATTCTTCTGCGTACCTCACATTCAGGGCTTTGACGGATGTTTCCATCCTTTTGAGTATGCCGTCAAACGCCCGTTAAGTTAAGTCAACGTCCTTGGGCCACATCCTGTGGCGAAAAAAAGGGCGCCATTTGGCGCCCCGAATTTACAACCTTGTGCCTTTTTTATCAGGCCGGGTTGTGATCAATCACCGTGTCTTTGTTGCTGGCAAATTCATCGAACGGGAAGTCGTCGACGGTCAGCATTTCAAGCACAACTTCTTCGTACTGACGCATGAAGTCTGCTTCTTCCTTGGAGAAGATATCGGCTTTGAGGGCAGCCTCAAAACGCTCCTCCGGGTGCAGTGCTTCCATGGGCAGCTGGCCCTTGGCGTAGGCCTTGGTGACTTTGCGGTACAGCACTTCCGCCTTGTCGTAATCTTTCAGCAGGCCGTTGTAGCGAGCCACCGGGTTCTCCACGGTGCCTTCTCCGTTGGTGTTCCAGACGCTGGAAAGCAGCTTGGTCCTTACGGGGCTGTCGGTGGAGACGGCCCGGGCAACGCTTCTTGTCAGGTCATCATGGGGCTTGTCCCAGCGACGACCCAGCGGCATGGTCAGGGCGCGAAGAACCACCGCCACCGCGCGGTTGGGCAGGTTCTGGAGGAATTCGTCCATCGCGTTCTCTGCGCGATGAAGCAGCAGCGACAGGCTGTATTCCATCAGGTCCCGCTCGCCGTCTACCGGCTGGGTTTCGTGCCAGTTTTTCAGCACCATGGACGCAAGGTACATGTTGGCCAGGATATCGCCGAGGCGTGCCGAAATCAGTTCACGCATTTTCAGCTCTGAACCCAGCGTGGTCATGGCCGCGTCGGCGCAAAGGCCGAAGGCTGCACTGAAGCGCGCAACGCCTTGGGCGTATTTTCGGGCCGCGCTGTCGAACGGCACGTCCGACTTGCCGATGCCGAATGCCTGGGTCAGCGCACGGGCAGCGTTGCCGAAGATCAGCCCGGCGTGGCCGAAGAAGGCTTCGTCGAAGGCCTTGATGTCGTCGTTATCCTTTGCCGCCAGCTCTTTGAGAACGTACGGATGGCAGCGAATAGCGCCCTGACCGAAGATCATCAGGCTGCGGGTCATGATGTTGGCACCCTCAACAGTGATGGATACGGCGGCGCCGCTGTAGCCAATGCCCAGGTAGTTACGCGGGCCGAGCGTGACCGTCTTGCCACCGTGAACGTCCATGGAGTCGGTAAGCACGCCACGCTGCATTTCGGTCAGGTGGTATTTCAGGATCGCCGAGGGCACGGCGGGCTTTTCGCCTTTGTCGATCATGTTCGCGGTGTGATTGACCGACGCCTGCGCAATGTAGGTGCTTGAGGCGATGCGCGCCAACGGCTCCTGAACGCCTTCCATCTCCGCGACCGGGGTGTTGAACTGGCGACGAATCCGGGTGAAGCCGCCGGCTGTGCCTGCAGAATAGGCCGAAGCACCAGCGGCGCCTGACGGCAGCGTGATACAGCGCCCGACTGACAGACACTCCACCAGCATGCGCCAGCCCTGGCCAGCCATTTCCTGGCCGCCAATGATGTAATCCAGCGGAATGAAGACGTCTTTACCCTTGATAGGACCGTTCAGGAACGGGCTGCCAATCGGGTAATGACGACGACCGATTTCCATACCATCGGTGTCACGCGGAATCAACGCACAGGTGATCCCGTAGTCTTTGGTGTCACCCAGCAGGCCATCGGGGTCAAACATGCGGAATGCCAGGCCGACCACCGTGGCGATAGGCGCCAGCGTGATCCAGCGTTTTTCGAAGTTCAGTTTGATGCCGACGGTTTCTTTACCGTTGAACTGCTGCTTGCAGACAATGCCTGTATCCGGCAGGGACGTGGCATCGGAACCGGCCCGCGGGCCAGTCAGGCCGAAGCAGGGAATGTCGCGGCCATCGGCCAGACGTGGCAGATAGTGGTTCTTCTGTTCTTCAGTACCGTATTTTACCAGCAGCTCGCCCGGGCCGAGGGAGTTGGGAACGCCCACGGTAACCATCAGGGATTCATTGCAGGCAAGACGCTGCAGCACGGCGCTCTGAGCTTTGGCCGAGAAATGCAGGCCGCCGTATTCCTCCGGGATGATCATGCCGAAGAACTTTTCTTTCTTCAGAAATTCCCAGAGTTCGGCGGGAAGGTCGGCACGCTCTACCGCCACATCCCACGCATTACACATGGACGCGGCTTTCACGCACTGGTTGTCGACGAACGCCTGCTCTTTCTCCGTCAGGCCGGTGTTGCGGTTTATCAGCAGGTTGTGCCAGTCCGGGCGCCCGGTGAAAAGTTCGCCGTCCCAGCCAACCGTGCCCGCTTCCAGGGCCACTTTTTCGGTCTCAGATACTTTTGGCGCCACTTTCTTGAACATCGCAAAAAGGCGCGGGGTCAGCCAGCTCTGGCGAAAGCCGGGCAAGCCTGCCACAGCCGTAATGGCTGCGCCGACAAGCAATATCAGGCCAAGTATGGCGGAAGCGAAGATCAGCGAAAGCACACCGATGACCCCCAGCAGGCCGATGACTGGTTTCGCACCGGCTTCCTTACGCATCAGGGCAAGCAGCCCGACTACAGCAACCACTAGCAAAATAATCGTCATTATAAGTACTCTCTGTTTTCAATAACTTGGATAAAAATGACTAAAATCATCTACGACTAAAGTACATTAACGGATGATGATTGAATAGTAACAGTCTCACTGTCAGGCAGTTACAATCACGCGAATACCCTCCAGCGAGAGGCTTGCCTGGCCAATGGCTGACTCGGCCGCTGCCAGCTGTTCCCGGAAAAAGGCAATCTCTTCTTCCCGAATAGCCGGGTTCACCTGCTTCATCGCTTCAAGCCGCTGGATTTCGGGCACCAGATGCTGATGCAACCCTTCCAGCGCAGATGCTCTGAGCGGTTCGAGGTGCGGCGCTGCCAGGCGCTCTGCATGATCCACCATGGTTTCTACCTGGGGCCGTATCTGCGGAACAATAGACTGTGCAGTGCGCCGACGAATGTTGGAACACATGTCGTTCAGACGATCATGGGGAAGCGTGGCCGACAAGTCCCGACCGTTCACATCGACCAGCAGACGTACGGGTGAGACCGGAAGGAAACGCGAAAGTTGAAGCGATTCCGGCGCCGGGCAATGCACCGTGTACAGCGCTTCAAGCAACAGGGTTCCTGCCGGCAGCGCCTTGACCGACATGGTCGCCAGCGCCGCCTTGCCGAGCCCGGAGCTGGTAACAGACTCCATGATCCCGCTGACCAGCGGATGCTCCCAGCTCATGAACGCCATATCTTCCCGCTCCAGCGCCTGCTGCCGGTTCCAGGTTACCGTCAGCCCGTCCTCTGGCAGTTCGGTCACATGGCCCGCCTGATATTGCTCACCGGGGCGCAGAATATCGGCGTGTTCGGAGTGGTCTTCAATGTCCACGCCCAGAATGTCGCAGGCATCCAGCATATATTCGCGAACCTGGTCACCGCTTTCTTCGGCCTCAATCGACTCGATCAGGGCTTCGGCAACTTCCGGACGGCAGGAGTTCAGTTCGATTAGCGCGTCCCGGCCTTTGCGCAGCAATTCACGCAGCCGGTCAGCTTCAGCACGAGACTTATCAATCAAGGACGTCAGTTCGTTCTGGTCGCCGCCGTCAATTACCCGCTGCCACTGACCTGACACGGCACCCTGTACCGCCACGCCAACCGAGCAACTGGCGGCAAAGGCGTTCAGACCTTCATCAAACCAGCGGAACTGGGATGCCTGGGCTGTGCCCTCCAGATACGGAATATGAATATCGATCGTATCGGTCTGGCCGATCCGGTCGAGGCGGCCAATTCGCTGCTCCAGCAGGTCCGGATTGACCGGCAGGTCAAACAGAACCAGATGATGGGCAAACTGGAAATTGCGACCTTCGCTGCCGATTTCGGAGCAGATCAACGCATGGGCGCCCTGCTCGTCATCGGAAAAATAGGCAGCCGCACGGTCCCGCTCCACCAGACTGAGATGTTCATGGAACGCCGTGCTGCGAATACCGGCGCGCAGCTGTAGGTAATGTTCCAAAGCCACAGCGGTAGAAGCCTGGGCGCATATCACCACCACCTTGGTGGGTTTGAGGCGGGTCAGTGTCTGTTCCAGCCAGGCCACCCTGGGGTCTTCCGCCAGCCACTGCTCCTCGTCAGCCATGACCTCTGGCGACAGGGCCCGAATGCCATGACGTGCGGATGACTCGTAAAGGGCAGGACATGGCAGGGGCACTGCAACCGGATGGCGCTCTGGAAATCCCTCAATGGCCGCCCGCGTGTTGCGGAAAAGCACCCGGCCAGTGCCGTGGCGATCAAGCAGCGCATCGGTCACGGACTGCACCGGGTTCGCTGTCGACATCAGCCGGTCCAGGTCATCTCCCAGCCAGCCGTGCAAGGACTTCCGGGCGCTCTCGTCCAGATTGGTGCCCTGTTCAGCCAGTTGCGATACGGCGTTATTGATGGCTTCGTACTGCACCTCTTCCTGGCGAAACGCTTCCAGGTCATGAAACCGCGCCGGATCCAGCAGGCGCAGCCGTGCAAAATGGCTGGCCACACCCACCTGTTCAGGGGTCGCTGTCAGCAACAGCAGGCCCTGGCTTGCGGCGGACAGTTGCTCAATCAGCTGATATTCGGGGCTCGGCGCTTCCGGGCTCCATGCCAGGTGGTGAGCTTCGTCTACCACCATCAGATCCCAGCCAGCCGCGTACGCATCTTTCTGCGCCTGCTCATCACTCATCAGGAAGTCGAGGCTGCACAGCGCCAGCTGTTCGGCTTCAAAGGGATTAGCGGCCGCATCATCGACATCAACCTCATCGTCGTCAGACAAGTCGGAAAAAGCCGATTCCGCCTCGTACCGTCCCTGATCAATGATCGAGAATTTCAAATTGAAACGCCGAAGCATTTCCACCAGCCACTGGTGAATGAGGGAGTCCGGCACCACGATCAGCGCTCGCCGCGCCCGTTGAGTATGTAGCTGATAATGCAGAATCAGCCCCGCCTCAATGGTTTTTCCAAGGCCCACCTCATCCGCCAGCAGAACCCGGGGGGCAAAACGGGTGGCCACCTCGTGAGCAATGTAAATCTGGTGCGCCAGGTGCTGGGTTCGGGCCCCGATCAGGCCCTGAGCCGCTGAAGCCCGTAACCGGTCCTGGTGGCGAACGGTCGCCATTCTCAGGCGGAAAGCACCATTGCGATCAAACTGTCCGGCGAACAGCCGCTGGTGAGGCGCAGAAAAATCCACAGCACTGCTGAGTTTTACTTCAGAAATACGGGCCAGGTCTTCGCTGCCGTCGTCCGCGTAGTACATCAGGACCCCACCGAGATCCTTCACCGAACGAACCACGAAGCGCTCGCCGTCGTAGGTTTCGATCTCTTCGCCAACCTGATACATGATGCGGGAAAGCGGCGCATTATCAATCGCGTAGGTTCGTTCTTCATCCGCTGCCGGGAATCCCAGCGTAACTCTGCGCCCGGAAAGGTCCGTGACGATGCCAAGCCCGAGACCAGTATCACTGTGACTGACCCAGCGCTGGCCGATGACAAAATCCGATATATCCAAGAAGCCTCCAGAAGATGGCATAATTTCAGACGTTTTTTACGTCAGACGGGCGATTTTCACGAACCCAGAAGGCTGCGGCACCACACACCGCAGCGGGAACGACGATCAGGTTCAGAACCGGCACCATGGCAGCCAGCGCAACTGGCAGGCCAAAACCCAGAGCCGATAGCCGGGACTCTGCCAAGGTTCGGCGCAGATCCGGAAAACTGACCCGGTGATTGTCAGCGGGATAGTCCACATACTGAAGCGCCATCATCCAACTGTTGAAGGCGAACCACAGCACCGCCGCCACAATATTCACAACCGGAATAAGGCCAAGGATGAGCAGGCCTATCGCCCTGGGCAGGTAATAGAGAATTTTCTGGACTTCGCGCCAGAGCGAGCGGGGAATATCGCGGACAATCTGCGCCCAGCCGTCGTCAGTGTTAACTTCCTGACCCGTCAGGTGCTTTTCGGTCAGTTCCGCCAGATACCCATAGAAAGGAGAGCCAATCAGGTTTGCCACGATCACAAAACCATAGGCCAGCATCAGCAGAATAACCACGCCGTAGAGCAGCCAGAACAACCAGTCCAGACTTTGCAGCCAGGCCCAGTCCGGCAGCCAGCTCATGGCTGCGGTAATCATGTCGGTGAACAATTCGGCCAGAAAATAGAAAAGCAGACCAAATAACAGAATATTAATAATCAGCGGGATAACAACGAACAACCGCAGGCTGGGCTGCCGTATCAGCCGAAAACCCTCCCCGAGATAACCCAGGCCGCGGAAAAAATTTCCTTTCAACATAGCTCGCAGAACCTCAGCTTCAATGACAGTAAGGGTTGCAGAGCATATCATGATGCAAACGTCACCACAGCCCGACAATCTCCATGGTTTTTCTGAAAAACAGCCTGCGCTCCGTTCTGATGTATCAACCGCTCTGGCGGGCAATCCTGATTCTGTCAGCACTGGCCATAGTGTATCTGGCCACCACCAGCGAGCCCTACCCGATTCCATCGGCCCCCAGCGACAAGCTGAATCACCTGCTGGCCTTTATTCAGCTGGCGATCGTGACCCGGCTGGCCTGGCCTGAACTATCACGAATCTGGATTGCACTGGGCGTTATGGGATTTGGCCTGGCTATTGAGGTAACCCAGGCCCAGTTGCCCTACCGGGATTTTTCCCTGATGGACCTGGCCGCTGATGGTGTTGGCACGGCCATCGGTTTGCTCCCCTGCGCCTTTCTTTTCGGTCGAAAAAACGCGTAAACCGAACCCGGGTCTTGACTCAGGGACTGAATTTGCGACATTCGCCATCAGCTGTGTGAGAGATCTCCTACATTGCCGTAGGAAACCACGGCTCCCTGGCGTACGAGTAGCGGTTGAAGTCCACTCAGAAATATCCAAGCAACTGTTTTAAAAAGATAAATTTTGCACCTATTAATCAGGCGCTACCCGGACACGACCCGGGTCACACGTGTGACAACTAACTATGTGTATAGTGATCACATCAAGGATGATAAGGAAAGGGACGACGCACTGGACGCACCCCTGCAACTGGACGCAGGGAGAGGCAAGGACTCAGGGACGCCTCGCTTAAGGGAAACTATCTGGATTGTCGGCTCGGACGCTGACACCACGGACAGGTTACAGGGATTACGGAAAAAGACCTCGGCAGCAAGGCTGCTGCCGATAACGCAAGGAAGCGATAACCTGTTCCGGAAAGGGCAACTTAACAGTTGCCCTTTTTTTATATCCGCATTTCAGGTTCGGTAGATCCTCACCTGGCTGAACTCCTCGAATTCCTTCAAATCCGGCCAGATCGGTGAGCCCCGGGCAACCGGTCATGACTTCCGTTATACTGTCGCCTCATTTTTTTGCCGACGATCTCCACCATGCGGTCCAGACCAGACACCGACGATTACCTCTCACTATTCCTTAACGACAGCCCGCTGCTCGACGTCCGGGCACCGGTGGAATTTGCCAGAGGCAGCTTTCCCACTGCCGTGAACGCCCCGCTGATGAATGATGACGAGCGTCACGACGTGGGCATCTGCTACAAGGAAAAGGGTCAGGATGCGGCTATTGAGCTGGGCCACCAGTTGGTGTCAGGCGACCTCAAAGAAGAGCGCATCGCCGCCTGGCGGCACTTCGTTGCCGACCACCCGAACGGCTATCTGTTCTGCTTCCGGGGTGGCCTTCGTTCACGGCTGACCCAGCAGTGGATTCAGGAGGCAGGCATTGACTACCCGCTGGTGGAAGGTGGCTACAAGGCCCTCCGACGATTTCTCATCGACCAGTTAGAAGCACGCATCGCGGGCGCTGATTTCGTCATTCTTAGCGGACGCACCGGCACCGGCAAAACCCGGGTACTGAATCAACTCCCGAACCCCGTCGACCTTGAGGGTCTGGCCAATCATCGGGGCTCGAGTTTTGGTCGGGAAGTCACCCCGCAGCCCTCTCAGATCGACTTTGAAAACCGGCTGGCCGTTGCCATGCTGAAAGCTCACCACCAAATCGGCGGATCCGTCTACCTCGAAGACGAGAGCCGTCTGGTCGGTCGCTGCGCGCTGCCGCACAGTCTTCGTGATCGTATGGCTACTGCCCCCATGATGGTGCTGGAGCAACCCATGGAGCAACGCATCCGGATTATTCGGGAAGACTATGTAGTCAAGATGGCGGCTGATTATGTGCAGCGTGATGGCGACGCCACGGGCTGGGTAAATTTTGAAGACTACCTTCTCAGTGCGCTGGACCGGGTTCGTAAACGCCTAGGCGGTGACCGCCATCAAACACTTCGCCGGTTAATGGAGAAGGCACTGGAAACGCAACGCCAAACCGGTGAGGTCAGTGGCCACGATGGCTGGATCCAGTCACTCCTCGAAAATTATTATGACCCCATGTACGACTATCAACTCGATAAAAAAGAAGGTCGTATTTTTTTAAGAGGCGGGCCAAAAACTATTCGGGACTGGGCTGCGTAGAAGCTCTGGCACTGTGAAAGACGCTTGTTCAGCCATTGCCTTCTTTGACAACTCGAAAGCAGCGCAACATTCAATAATAAAGGAAAGAATAGATGGAAGATCTTGTAGGCAACATCAATGTGCCGGAGCTTTACGACCAGGCCAGCAGCCTGATCATGGCCTACGCCCCTAAACTGGTTCTGGCCATAGTCACACTGATTGTCGGGCTCTGGTTGATCAATCGGTTCATCGGGGTTCTCGATAAAAAGCTGGGCGCGAAAGATCCGACCCTGAACAAATTCCTGTGTGGTCTGATCGGTACCATCCTGAAGATCATGCTACTGATCTCCGTGGCTGGGATGATCGGCATTGAAACCACATCTTTCATTGCAGTGATTGGTGCGGTGAGTCTGGCCGTCGGTCTGGCACTGCAGGGCAGTCTCTCTAACTTTGCCGGCGGCGTGCTGATTCTTATATTCAAGCACTTCAAGGTCGGTGACACCATTGAGGCACAAGGATTCCTCGGTGCTGTGGCCGAAATTCGGATCCTCTATACCGTCGTCAACACGTTCGATAACCGTCGCGTCGTAATCCCGAATGGCAGCCTGTCCAACGAAACCCTGGTGAACGTCAGCGTTTATAACACGCGCCGTTGCGATATGAGCTTCGGCATCCACTATGATGACGACATCGACAAAGCCAAGGCTATCCTCCAGCGCCTGTTCGATGAAGACGAACGGTCACTGAAAGATCCAGAGCCACGGATCTCTGTTGGCAGCCTCGGCGACAACTCAGTCAACCTGATGTTCCGTGCCTGGGTAGCTACCGATAACCTGTGGCCCTACTACTGGGACATGCACGAGAAGGTCAAGAAAGCCTTTGACGAGGCAGGCATCACCATCCCCTTCCCGCAGCGGGATGTGCATGTCTACAACAGCAAGGTCGAGTGACAAGTGACGAGTGACCGGGATCCCATTTACACAAACCGTTACTCGCAATCTTCAATGCCTCAACTAAGCTGACCAATGATGGCGGTGGCAAATGCTCGAAAGCCACCGCCAGGTCATTGGAGCCGACGGCTTCAGTACCGCTGTCATTGCTGGTCAGAGGTTGTCACTATGCCGGTACAGCAGTTAAAGAAGCACCTCGATAAAGCAGGCGTTGAATATATGTGCCTGTCTCATCCTCCCGCTTTTACCGCCCAGGAACTTGCCCACCACGTAAAAATTGCCGGAGACCGCGTGGTCAAAACGGTGATTATCGAACTGGACGGCAAAATGGCGATGCTGGTCATGCCCGCCACCTGTCGAATACGGTGGGATCGCCTGACCCGGGTTCTGGACACGGATTTTATTGACCTGGCCGACGAGCAGGAATTCCAGGATCGTTTTCCCGACTGCGAAGTAGGGGCCATGCCGCCTTTCGGCAACCTGTTCCACATGTCGGTGTACTGTGCTGAAGCCCTGACAAAACAGCCAGAACTGGCATTTGCCGCAGGCGCCCATACCGAATCCATCCATATGAAGACCAGCGATTTCCTGGAACTGGTACGCCCAATGGTTCTGGAGCAAGGGTTCGTCAAACCAGGCACCCAGAAGCCCGCTTGGCTCGCCCGCAAACGAACAACTGCTGGAGACGCCCTGACGGAAGGCCACGCGGCCAGCATTGCCGGCTATTAAGCGCTGATGGAACCAAGCCTGAGTATTTTCATACTGCTTGTCTGAGCAGGTTCTTTGCGTAAACTGAGAACCCCAGACAGGATTTCTTTATGACTCAAGCTTTCGATGTTGTGATTGTCGGTGCCGGTATGGTGGGGGCGGCCCTCGCCACTGGCCTGGGGCGCAGCGGCTTTACCGTTGCCCTGATTGATCAGGCAGAACCGGCTGATTTTCAGCCGGAACTTGCTCCGGATATTCGGGTGTCCGCCATCAGTGCGGGCAGCGAGCGCTACCTTGAAGAATTGGGCGCCTGGGCAGCTATCAAAGCCATGCGCACCACGCTTTACACCCGCCTTGCGGTATGGGACGAGACCCGCCACCCGCTGAGCAACTTTCTGCCCCGCAAGCTGGCCGATGTCACCTTCGATGCCCATAACCTGTCCGCCAGCCACCTCGGCCACATCGTGGAAAACCGGGTAACCCAACGGGCATTATGGGAAAGTGCAAGCAGCCAGGCGACCGTAACCTGCTTTGCCGGACGAACTCTGACCGCTCTGAACAACGACACCTCGGTCGCACAGGTCACCCTCGACAACGGTGAAACCCTGAAAAGCCAGTTGGTCGTGGGCGCGGACGGTGCCAATTCCGGCGTCCGCGCCCTTGCCGGTATCGGCGTCCGCAGGGATCAGTACCAGCAACAGGCCATGGTCATTTCGGTCCGTTATCGGGGACCGGTCGAAGACATTACCTGGCAGGGCTTCTACCCCAGCGGTCCCCGCGCATTTCTGCCGCTGCACAGCGCCGGTGGCGATGAAAGCTGGGCCTCGCTGGTCTGGTACGACTCTCCGGACACTCTGGCACGGCTCAAAGCGCTCAATAACGAACAATTAATGCAGGAAATAACGAGCGCATTTCCGCCCGAACTGCCACCCCTGACGCACATCGAAGCCAGAGCCAGCTTTCCGATCGCGCGTCAGCATGCAAAAAGCTACGTCAATCGGCGGGTGGTGCTGGTGGGCGATGCGGCACACACGATCAACCCGCTGGCTGGCCAGGGCGTTAACCTCGGCTTCCAGGATGCTCGTTGCCTGCAAGCCCAACTCCGTGAAGCGCAGCGGGCGGGAAGGGATCTGGCAGATCCTGCCAGGCTTGCCGCCTACGAGAACCAGCGCCGTCCGGCCAACCGCCGGATGATGCTGGCCATGGATGCCTTTTACCATCTGTTCAGCAACCGCACGCCACCGCTGCACCTGCTGCGCAATCTCGGCCTTGGGGCTGCAAAAGCCATGCCCTTTGCCCGCAACCAGGTGGCCCGTTACGCTATGGGCATAGACGACGAACTGCCACCGGTCATTCGCCAATTGGCGGAGCGATTACCGGGGTTCAAGCAACTGTAACTCACTTTTCTGGCGCTCATTGCCAAAGGGAACCATCATGGCGGAAACTATTTTTACCAAGATCATCAACCGCGAAATTCCGGCGGATATCGTTTATGAAGACGACACCAGCCTGGCGTTCAGGGACATCAATCCGCAGGCACCGGTTCACCTGCTAATTATCCCCAAAAAGGAAATCGCGACAATCAACGACATTGAAGAAGGCGATCGCGAACTCGTGGGCCATCTGCACTGGGTTGCCGCCAAACTGGCGAAGGAAATGGGTTTTGCAGACGATGGCTATCGCGTAGTGATGAACTGCGGGGAAAACGCGGGGCAGACGGTGTTTCACATCCACCTGCACCTGCTCGCCGGCAAACCTCTTGGTTGGCCGCCCTATACCGACAAAATGAAGCAGGGCTGAAAATCCGGGAGTTGTCTTCGCAGGTGTCGCGCTTTGTTGTAACGCTCGGGGGAGGAGGGGTTTCCCGGAAACGCCCGTAAATACGTCCCTGTAGGGCTCGACGTCAGCCATCCATGGCTGACGACGTTCCGGGAAACCCCTCCTCCCCCTCACTATCTGGCCACCAGTTAACGCTACCTGATCAAACGAACCGAGGCGTTATCTGAAAATTTGGCGGAGCCTGGCAGGGGGCAGTGTTCAGAACCGTAGAGCGCCATGGATGGCGCGACCGAGCCCTACAGGGACGTATTCACGGGCGTGTTCTGAACACTGCCCCCGGCCAGGCGAAAACTCCCAACCAGCAAGCTACAGAGGTAAAAAAATTCAGCGTCCCACCACCTTCTCGGCTTCTTCCACCGGCGTATGCCGAACATCCTCACCTTTGACCATGAAGATCACGTTCTCGGCAATGTTACAGGCATGATCCCCTACCCGTTCCAGGGCACGGAGAATCCACATCACTGACATACAGCGGGAAATGTTGCGGGGGTCTTCCATCATGAACGTCAGCAGTGAACGCGTGGCAGCCTGGTATTCCTCATCCACCTGCTTGTCTTCCTTCATGATTCGCAGCGCCTGCTCCGAATCCAGCCGGGCAAAAGCGTCCAGGGCATCGTGCAGCATGCTCAGCACGTGATTGCCGATGTGGCGAACTTCCACGTAACCGCGAGGCGCCTGCCCTTCCTCTGACAGCTTGATAACGGACTTGGCGATTTTCTTGGCCTCATCCCCGACACGCTCCAGATCTGACACCATCTTGATCACGGCGACTACCAACCGCAGGTCCCGGGCCGTGGGCTGACGACGGGCAAGGATCAGTGTCGCTTCCTCGTCCAGCTCGATTTCCATCTGGTCGACTTTCTTGTCGGTGGTACGGACTTCGTCCGCCATGTGGCCGTCGTTGTCCACCAGTGCCGTAATCGCACGGTCGACCTGGGATTCCACCAGACCACCCATCCCGAGGAATGCCTTTTTCAGGACCATCAGTTCGTCATTGAACTTGTTCGAAATATGATCGCCGTAAACATCGTCCTTTTTATCTGGCATAGCTATATTCTCCAGTGGTCAATCGTACCGGGATTAACCAAAACGCCCGGTGATGTAGGATTCGGTGAGCTGGTGCTCCGGTGAGGTGAACACCTTGTCGGTTTCGTTCACTTCAACCAGGTGCCCCAGGTGGAAATACGCAGTGCGATGAGACACCCGAGCCGCCTGCTGCATGGAATGAGTCACAATGACGATCGTATAGCTTTCGGACATCTCGGCAATCAATTCTTCCACCCGTGCCGTTGCAATCGGGTCAAGGGCCGAACAGGGCTCGTCCATCAGGATCACTTCCGGGCTGACCGCGATGGCGCGGGCAATACACAGGCGCTGCTGCTGGCCGCCGGACATGCCCGTTGCCGTCGCGTCCAGACGGTCTTTGGCCTCATTCCACAGACCAGCCTTGCGAAGACTGTTTTCAACAATGTCGTCAAGGTCAGACTTGCGGTTCGCCAGCCCGTGGATGCGGGGCCCATAGGCCACATTGTCGTAGATCGACTTGGGGAAAGGGTTCGGCTTCTGGAATACCATGCCGACCCTGGCCCGCAGTTCAACCACATCCCGCTTGGGGTCGTAGATGTTCTGATCATCCAGTTCAAGCGAGCCTTTGATCCGGCAGATATCAATGCTGTCGTTCATCCGGTTCAGGCATCGCAGAAAGGTCGATTTACCGCAGCCCGAGGGACCAATGAACGCAATGACTTCATTGCGGCCGATATCCAGGCTGATATTCTTGATCGCCCGGTCCGCGCCGTAGGAAACGTCCACATTACGAAGCTTGAATTTAGGATCCTCAGAAAACGGCTTGCCAACCGTTTTGCCTTCTTCAATCACCGTATCTTCGGGCTTTTTATCAGCTACCACCTCATCCTTTGTGGAGGCCTCAGCAGAAATACCCGGATTCATCGTGTTCATATCATTCTCCTTACCAGCGACGCTCAAGCCGCTTGCGCAGCCAGATCGCCAGTGCGTTCATACTGATCATGAAGGTGAGCAGCACCATGATGGCGGCCGATGCCAGTTCCACAAAGCCCTGCTCGGAGCTGCTCGCCCAGAGGTAAACCTGCACCGGCAGCACGGTGGCTGAACTGAAAAACCCGTCCGGTACATCCACGATAAACGCCACCATGCCAATCAGCAGCAGCGGGGCGGTTTCACCCAGAGCCTGCGCCATACCGATGATGGAACCGGTCAGCATACCGGGCATCGCCAGGGGCACCACATGATGGAGTACCACCTGCATTTTGGAGGCGCCGACACCTTCGGCCGCCTCCCTTACCGAGGGTGGCACGCTCTTGATGGCGGCGCGGCTGGAAATGATGATCGTTGGCAGGGTCATCAGGGACAGCACCAAACCACCGACCACCGGAACCGACCGGGGCATGCCGAACAGGTTTATGAATACCGCCAGGCCCAGAAGACCAAAAATGATGGACGGTACCGCGGCCAGATTATTAATATTTACTTCGATAAAATCGGTCAGTTTGTTCTGTGGCGCGAATTCTTCGAGGTAGACTGCAGCCGCAATACCCATTGGGAACGAGATGGCCAATGTGACCAGCATGGTCAACAAAGAACCGACGATTGCACCAAGAACACCGGCGTTGGCAGGCTCCCTGGAGTCACCTCGACTGAACAGCACGTCGTTGAAGCTGGTATCGATGACCCCTTTCTCCAACAGCTCATCTACCCAGCGTTGCTGCTGCTCGGACAGTTGGATGCTGTACCGTGGATTGTCCGCATGCTTGACGTAGACCGACACCCGATCATGGGCCGGGAACTCAATGGTTTGGGTGGTATTCAGCAGATCCGGGTTTTTTATCAGTAAATCACGAACTTCGCTGGCCGCAAAGGTACCCAGAAAACGACCCAGCTCACGCTTCTCACCCGCGCTGTTCGCCTCGGGAACCTGCTCCTGCAGTGCGGCAATAATCGGCGCGACAAAATCCGCCATGGACCGCTGATCCTCGTCGGTCGGATCGTCCAGGTACATCATTTCAGAATCGAGAGTCACGTCCAGGGTGATGGTGGTCTTTACGAACCCGGTATATCCCTTGCTGATAATGTCGGCAAACAGGGTAAACAGGGACGCGAGTGCAATGAAAATTGCCAGAATGCCGTAAAGCCGGAATCGACGCTCTTTGCGATACCGGTGTTTCAATGAGTTGCGGACGATCTCCGCCTGAGAACGTTGATCAGTCATACTGTTCCCTATATTTGCGTACGATCTTCAATGCGAGCACGTTGAGCAGCAGCGTGACGATAAACAACAACAAACCGAGGGCAAAGGCCGAGAGGGTCTTGGCGCTGTCGAACTCCTGGTCACCCACCAGCAGTGTGGCAATCTGCACGGTCACTGTTGTTACCGACTCCAGCGGATTGGCCGTCAGGTTGGCAGCCAGACCCGCCGCCATCACCACAATCATGGTTTCGCCGATGGCGCGGGATGCGGCCAACAGAATGCTGCCAATAATGCCCGGCAGGGCCGCCGGAATAATCACCTTCTTCATGGTTTCCGACTGTGTCGCACCCAGAGCCAGAGAGGCATCCCGCATGGTCTGAGGTACCGCGCTGATCACGTCATCTGACAGCGATGACACGAACGGCACGATCATGATGCCCATCACCAGGCCGGCGGCCAGCGCACTCTGGGAAGAGGCTTCCAGGCCCACTATTGCGGCAAGATCACGGATAAACGGGGCAACGGTCAAGGCCGCGAAAAAGCCGTAAACAACGGTAGGAATGCCCGCCAGCATTTCCAGCACAGGCTTTATCGTCGAGCGCATGCGCTTGCTTGCATATTCTGAAAGGTAGATGGCAGACATCAAGCCAACGGGCACGGCAACCAACAAAGCAATGGCGGAAATCAGCAGGGTGCCGGTAAACAGGGGAATAACACCGAAAGCGCCTTCGGAACCTACCTGATCAACTCGCAAAGCGGTTTGAGGACTCCAGCTGGTCCCGAACAGGAACTCGGTAATCGGCACTCTGTCGAAGAAACGTACGGTTTCAAGAAAGACCGAGAATACGATGCCTGCGGTGGTCAACACGGCCAACGCGGCACACACAAAGAAGATTCGACGCAGGGTTGTTTCTACGTTTTTTCGGGCGTTTATGTGGGGCGCTACGCGGGTCCAGGCAAAGGTTGCTCCCAACACGGCAATCAACACCACCAGAATTGCCTTAAAGTTGCCACTCTTGTCTTGCATGGCTTCCAGCAACGATGCCGCCCCTGCAATATGCTCCGGCACAAACTCAGGGTCGAGGCTGCCCGCTGCCACGTTGCTGATTTGAGAGAGAATCAGGCTTGCCTGTCCGGCCGATTCGGGCCAGGTATCCTGGGGCAGCGATGCAATCACAATGCCCTGAATGACCTTGCCTTCAAAACCGGCCCAGACGGCCAGCACAATCAGTGCCGGGATAGCACACCAAAGTGCTGCACGCGCCGCGTAGTAAAAAGGGAGAGCCTTGAGATTCCGGATGCCGCCAAGGGGCGCTGCCACAGCCCGGGATCGCATATAAGCGAGGCCATAGGCAACCACGGCGAGAACCAGAACCAGGGGCAGAAGATTGGCCGTCTGCATATCAGTCTCTGTGTTGGTGGTTTTGAGTTAACTGGGCACCTATTCTGCCAGCTTGCCCCATAAAAATATTCATACAACCGCAACAAAACAACGCAAGCCTGAAAGCCTGCGTTGTTTTGTCGTCATCCTTGACGTTGCCTGACCGGCCTTATAACTCGTTACCCGTCATCGGCGCCAGTTCTTTCACTGCTTTGGCAATCTTCATGCGCTCGTTGCGCGGGCTTGGTATCAGGCCTACATCGACCAGGTAGCCGTTATCACCCCAGGCGCCCTCGCTGGTGAACTCGGAAATGTATTCCTGAATACCCGGAACAACACCCACGTGCGCCTTTTTGACGTAGAACCACAGTGAACGGGCTACCGGGTATTTGTCACTGGAAATGGCTTCGGGAGTCGGCTCGACGCCGTTCACGGTCGCGGCCTGGATCTGGCCCGTGTTTTCCATCAGGAAGCTGTAGCCGAAGATACCGAGAGTTTCCGGATCCTGGGCCAGACGCTGAACGATCAGGTTGTCGTTTTCGCCGGCTTCAACGAACGGACCGTCTTCACGCATGCTGTGACACACGGTCTTGAACTGGTTTTCGTTCTCGTCTTCCATCTGCGCGATCATGTCGAACTGTTTGCAACCGCTTTCCATCGCCAGTTCAACAAACGCGTCACGGGTGCCTGAAGTAGGAGGCGGCCCCATAACGCTGATTTCCATGTCCGGCAGGCTGGAGTCAATTTCGCTCCAATTCATGTACGGGTTGGCAACCAGTTCGTTACTACCGTCCGGGTTAGGTACATCTTTGGCCAGTGCCAGGAAAATCTGCTTCAGAGACAAGTCGAGCTTTTCCGCTTCCTTGGAGTTTGCCATAACGATACCGTCAGCACCGATACGTACTTCGGTGATTTCCTTGACGCCGTTGGCCTGGCAGTTCTCGAATTCACTGGTCTTCATACGACGTGAAGCGTTGGTGATGTCCGGGTGCTGGGTGCCAACACCTTGGCAGAACAGCTTCAGGCCGCCACCGGAACCGGTGGACTCAATCTTGGGAGTCGGGAAATCGGTGTTACGACCGAAACGCTCGGCTACGACAGTAGCGAACGGATAAACAGTGGATGAACCTACGATGCTGACGGTGTCGCGAGCCATGGCAGGAGTCGACACAGCGGCAATGCTGCCTGCCAGTGCCACAGTTGTAAGGGCTGTTTTAAGTTTGATCACGCTGAGTCTCCATTTGTCATTTTGACTTTAGGTACGGGTTTGCTTCACCGATGTGTGAACAATAAACATCCTCTGTGACAACTTTGTTACAGCCCCGGAAATATACAACAGGTTGCCGAATTTTTCTTGCAGACGCCTTGAAGGACGCTAACATGCGGGTACTAACAATAACTTCAGCAATAATCCCAGAGCCACAAGGCAGTGCCCATGACAGCCCTGAACGATGAAAACCCTGCGCCACGCGGCGAACTGATTACCCAGATTGTCCCTCTGCCCTCCGACACCAACCCCAACGGAGACGTATTTGCGGGCTGGTTGGTCCAACACATGGATATTGCCGCAGCCACCATGGCCGGTCGCATTTCCCAGGGCCGCAACGCCACTGTTGCCATGGACCGGATGGAGTTCCTTTCTCCTTTAAGAGTCGGCTCACAGGTGGGCTGCTACGGCGAGTTGATTGAGGTAGGCCGCAGTTCGATGAAAATCAACGTGGAAGTCTGGACCCTGGACCGCACGGCCAAGTCACCCCGCAAGGTAACGGAAGGGCTCTTCGTCTATGTGGCCATTGATGAGCATGGCCGCATCCGGGAAGTGCCGGAGCAGTGAGCCTGCGTTTGGTCCAGCAGACCTAGCGATATCGCCGCTGATCCAATGTTGTCAGCCGGTCAGGATGAAGCACCATCATCCCGGTCACAAAAGCACCATTGGCGAACCCTTCAGGAATCATGAACAACGGCAGGTACCGCAGGTATTCATGCACCAGCTCGTCAAACGTGTACACGCCGCCGGTCCATAGCATCAGACACATGGTTATCCCGGCAGCAGCGACTGCTATTCCTGAACCGAAGAAACCACAAACAAAGATGTAGGCGAAAAAATTCCGGAAATCCTTGCGACGCTCCCAGAGCATGATCCGGTAGCTGACAATCGCGGGCACCATCACGGTCACCAATCCGTTTACCGCGAACATCAGTAAGGGCTCGCGGCCGGTGACAACGGTAATTATCAAAGCCAGAAGCCCTGCCAAAACTGCCAGCGCCCACCCCAGCATCAACGTTATTACCGTTATACCAAAAATGTGTATGGCAAGACCCGGGGAGATACCAGCCCGCAAATGCCAGAGGAAACCCAGAACCACCGCCGCACCGAAAAACGAATGCTGGAGTGCCTCATCTTTGCGGAACGCCTGCCAGTCGATCGAGCGCAAGGCCTGGAAAAGGATCACCAGAAAGAGAACCAGGGTGATGACCCATTGGCCGGTCGGCAGCAGGTTTTCGGTCATGCCCATAGAATAATACCTGTCGGTTTTATCTCTTTTTACGGAGGGATCGAGCAAAAAGATGGGGTAGCGCGATCACTAAATGCGAAATGTTCCAGATGCATCTTTCAAACAGTCCCGGCCACCACCGGCCGCCTCTGCGGTAAAAGCATCGACAGTAACGCCGCCATCGCGACCAATCCTGCCGATATCCATAGGCAGGTTTCAATCCCGTAGACCTGGTACACCCAGCCGGACAGAATCGTCCCGAGCAACCGGCCCGCGGCGTTGGACATGTAGTAAAAGCCAACATCCAGGGACACCCCATCACCCCGTGCATAGCTGACAATCAGGTAGCTGTGCAGGGAGGAATTGATCGCGAACAACACGCCGAACAGCAGCAGCCCCCCGATCACCACAACCTGTGGCGACCAGCCCGCCATCAGGCCAAGCGCAATGGCGGCAGGCACCAGGGCCAGAGCTGCCGCCCAGAGCACCGCAGGCTGCTTGCCTTCGATCTTGCCGGTGATGCGCGGCGCAAGGGTCTGGATGAAGCCATAACCGATGACCCAGGTGGCCATGAAGCCGCCCACTCTCCAGAAGTCCCAGCCAAACACCGTATGCAGGTATACCGGCAGCGCCACCACAAACCACACATCCCGGGCGCTAAACAGGAACATCCGCGCGGCTGAAAGCACGTTAATGGCGCGGCTCTTCGACAGGATCTCACTGAACTTCGGCCTGGCCTTGCTCTTGCCCAGCTCCTGCCTGAGCAGGAACAGGCTCGCCAGCCAGACCACGCCGAGGGCAACCGCCATGATCATCACTGCACCCGGGAAGCCCACCGCCATGAGCAATACCCCGCCCAGGAAGAATCCCACACCCTTGAGGGTGTTCTTGGAGCCCGTCAGGATGGCCACCCACTTATAAAGTGTACTCTGCTGCTCGTCCGGTACCAGCAACTTGATGCCGCTCTTGGCGGACATCTTGTTCAGGTCCTTGGCAATACCAGACAGTGCCTGCGCGGCCATTACCCAGGGCACCGTTAACATGGCGGCGGGCACCGTCAGCATGCCAAGCGCCAGGATCTGCAAAAACAGCCCGATATTCATGGTGCGGTTCAGGCCCATGCGGGCCCCCAGATAGCCGCCCAACAGGTTGGTCACCACCCCGAAAAACTCGTAGAAAACAAACAACAGGGCAATGTCCAGTGGCGCGTAGCCGAGCTGGTGGAAATGCAGCACCACCAGCATCCGCAGGGCCCCATCCGTCAGAGTAAAAGTCCAGTAGTTACCGGTGATGACCAGGTACTGTCGGATGGCAGCCGTCATGTCAGGCAGAGCCTACCCTGCGTGCCAGTTCAACAGTGCGGTTGGCGTAGCCCCACTCGTTGTCGTACCAGGCGTAGATTTTCACCTGGGTGCCATTGACCACCAGGGTGGACAGAGCATCGACAATGGAGGAACGCGGGTCGGTCTTGTAGTCGATAGACACCAGCGGGCGTTCTTCGTATCCCAGAATGTCTTTCAATTCGCCCTCTGCCGCGTCTTTCAACAGCTGGTTCACGGTGTCGCGATCCGTAGGCGTTTCTACTTCAAACACGCAATCAGTTAGTGACGCATTGGTTAACGGCACGCGCACTGCGTGGCCATCCAACCGCCCTTTCAGTTCCGGAAAGATCTCGATAATGGCCGTCGCAGAGCCAGTGCTGGTCGGGATCAATGAACTACCACAGGCCCGAGCCCGGCGCAGGTCTTTGTGGGGCGCATCGAGGATGTTCTGGGAGTTGGTCAGGCTGTGGATGGTGGTGATCGAGCCGTGCCTGATGCCCAGTTTTTCGTGGATCACCTTAACCACCGGTGCCAGGCAGTTGGTGGTGCAGGAAGCAGCGGTGACGATGCGGTCAGTGGCCGGATCGAAGATATGGTCATTAACACCCAATACGATGTTCTTGGCGCCTGCTTCCTTGACCGGTGCGGTGACAACCACCCGCTTCACACCCTGATCCAGATACTCCTGTAGAACAGCCACTTTCTTGTTCACACCGCTGGCTTCGATGACCAGGTCACAGCCGGACCAGTCGGTTTCTCCGATGGTCTTGTTGCGGGTCACGCGAATGCGCTGATCCCCGATGACGATGTTGTCACCATCGTCAATGGCCTCGTAGCTCCAGCGGCCATGCACGCTATCGAAGTTCAACAGGTGCGCCAGGGTATGGGCGTCTGCGCCCGGATCATTTATGGCCACAAATTCCATCTCCGGCCACTGCCAGGCTGCTCGAAGGGCGAGGCGGCCGATGCGGCCAAATCCGTTAATGCCTACTCTGATCTTGCTCATGATGTGTTCCTTCAGGGTCTGGTTAATCCATCAAACGCGGTATGGTTACAGGCACTGGACAGCCGGCCGGTCTGACATCGCCTGCAGCCTATCCAGTGGGTTCTCGATCAGCGCGATGTTGCTGGTAGCTGTTTCGTCCAGCACCCGAACCAGCCATCTGGGCATCTGCGGGTTCAGCGAATAAAAGACCCACTGCCCCCGACGTTCGGTCGCCAGCAAACCAACCTCTCGCAAGGTCGCCAGATGCCGGCTGACCTTGGGCTGGGGAACCTCAAAAGCTTCTGTAAGCTCGCAGACACAGAGTTGTTCCTGGTTCCGGATAAGCAGCAGCGCCGACAGTCGGAATTCATCAGCCAGTGCCTTGAACACGGCCACCGGGTCATAACTGGCCGGCTTCCGGCCAGTTTCTTTCTGATGCACGAGAGCGAAAAGCGCGATGCGCTCTTTGATTTCTTTTAGGGTCAGGGCAAAGGTGGCGTGGCGGTTTGCGGGTACCGGGTCGGCAAAATCCCAGGCAATCTGCTGGGCCGGCTGACAAACGACGCCGCATTCGTTGGCGGCTTTCTCACAGAGGGTAATCACGTAATCCCAGTATTGCCCCTGAACGTCTGCCAACTGTTTGCTGTGCAGTCCGTCGGTGGGGATACCGGCTTCCCCCAGAACCTGCAACGTCATAGAGTGCGGACGAGTCGGCTCAGTACCGGCACTAACGACCTCAAACCGGTCCCCGGCCATATCCCGGAGTAACGCTTCTGCCATTAGCGAGCGTGCACTGTTGGCAGTGCAGACAAACAAAATACGGCGCTTCATATCTGGTTTTCCATATATTCGATTTTATGAATATCTATTATGACGCATAATAGAGTTAACAACGCCATGAGTAAAGGAACCCGACGGAAGAGGAAAGCCATGAATAGCAATGCAGAAGCCATTGCCCTGTTTGGCCTTCAGTCGGGAGCGGCGCTGGCGACGGTGGTCGGGGTTCTAATGGAAGTGCCTTTAATGCTGGTGCTGGTAAAAATTGCCAACAAAACGCGGGTCCAGTTTCCGGTTTCACAGACTTAACTCAGTGCAAGCCTCGGGTTAAAGACATGGGCCGTCTTGTTTTTGGCGTAGGCAGGTGTCGGGTAGGTCTTTCCAAAACTGTGCGGAGCCATGGATGGCGGAGCCCAAGCGTCACACGGATGTGCCGAAGGAGCGTGTTTTAAACGGACCCCTCCAACCTGTGCTTCCCCCCAAGCCAGAATTAGCAGGCTTCCAATGGCGCATAGGCAAGCACCAACCACTTGGCGCCTTCATCAAAGTTCACCTGCACCCGGGTGTGGTGACCGGACCCCTCACTGTTCATCACAATACCCTCACCAAACTTGGGGTGGCGCACCCGCTGTCCCAGGCTGAACCCGGACTGCTGAGCAGAATCCTGGCTGTACAGACTTTCGTTCGGGCGGGACACCATGGCCGGGCGGGTGACGGTATTGCGTAGCCGCACTTCCTGAATGCAGTCGCCGGGGATTTCACGCACGAAGCGGGACAGGGCATGAAACTTTTCCTGGCCGTACAAACGACGGGATTCGGCGTAAGTAAGCACCAGCTTTTTCATCGCACGGGTGATGCCCACGTACGCCAGGCGGCGCTCCTCTTCCATCCGTCCCGGCTCTTCCAGGGACATACTGTGGGGGAACAGCCCTTCCTCGACACCGGCCAGAAACACCAGCGGAAACTCCAGGCCCTTGGCAGAATGCAGGGTCATCAACTGAACACTGTCCTGATCTGGATCAGCCTGGGCTCCGCCCGCATCCAGGGCCGCCTGGGCGATGAATTCAGAGAGCGGATCAACGCCCTCTTCCACTTCATAATCCGACAACGCATTCACCAGTTCTTCCAGGTTTTCCGCCCGCGCCTGGCCCTTCTCGCCTTTTTCATTGGCGTGATAATCCTTGAGGCCACTCATGTCGAGGGCTTGCTTCATCAGCCCATGCAGGGTCGCGTCGGCGGCCATTGCCGTGAGTTGTTCAATAATGCCAATAAACTGCTGCAGGCCGGTTTTGGCACGACCCTTGACCTGCCCGGCCTCCAAAAGACGCTCTGAGGATTCCCACATCGAAATACTCTGCTCGGTGGCGTAGGCGCGGATGTCTGCGAGACTCTTCGCGCCTATGCCCCTGGCAGGAATGTTCACGACACGCTCGAAAGCTGCATCGTCACGGCGATAGTGCACAAGGCGAAGGTAGGCAATGGCGTTGCGGATTTCCTGGCGGTCGTAGAATCGAAGGCCACCGTAAACCCGGTAGGGAATGCCCTGCCGCATCAGCGACTCTTCCAGCACACGGGACTGGGCGTTGGAGCGGTAGAGAATGGCCGATTCACTGCGAAGGTTGCCCTCGTCTACCCAGCTATTAATAGTATCGGCAATATAGTTGGCTTCGTCCTGTTCATTGAACGCTGCATACAGATTGATAGGTTCGCCGTCCGGGCCATCGGTCCAGAGTTCCTTGCCCAGGCGACCCTGATTATTGGCGATCACCGCGTTGGCCGCTTTCAGAATCAGCTGGGTGGAGCGGTAGTTCTGCTCCAGCCGCACCAGACGCGCATTGGGGAAGTCCCGCTGGTACTGCTGGATGTTTTCGATTTTCGCGCCGCGCCAGCCGTAGATGGACTGGTCGTCGTCGCCCACCACAGTCAAGGGCACCCGGTTACCGGCCAGTATCTGCAACCAGGCGTATTGGATGGCGTTGGTGTCCTGAAACTCGTCCACCAGAATATGTTGGAAGCGGCTCTGATAATGCTTCAGCAGTTCCGGGCGATGCAGCCACAGTTCATGGGAGCGCAACAACAGCTCGCCGAAATCCACCAGCCCGCTGAGGTTGCAGAGCTTCTCGTACTGGCGGTAAACCATCAGCATGGTGGATGTGAAATGGTCACCCGGGTTTTCCTGAGTGTGTTCTGCCCGTAGCCCCTCGTCTTTCTGGCTGTTGATAAACCACTGGGCCTGCTTCGGTGGCCAACGGCTCTCATCTATCTGCAGTTCGCGCATCACCCGCTTGATCAGCCGCAACTGGTCGTCGCTGTCCAGCACCTGAAAGTTCTCCGGCAGTCCGGCATCGTTATGATGCGCCCGCAACAATCGGTGCGCGATGCCGTGAAAAGTGCCGAACCAGAGGCCGCGGGCCGGAATGTCCATCATCTGCTCGATGCGGTAACGCATCTCCTTCGCGGCCTTGTTGGTGAAGGTCACCGCCAGGATGCCCGTGGGCGGCACCTTGTCCACCTGCATCAGCCAGGCAATCCGGTGAACCAGCACCCGGGTTTTGCCGCTGCCTGCGCCAGCGAGAACCAGCAAATGGTCATTCTGGGCCGTGACGGCCTCACGCTGGGCGTCGTTCAGGGGATCAATAATCGTGGAAACATCCATGGGCAAAACCGCTTCGATCGGGTGAATTTGGATCCGATAGCCGCCGGATTATAACAGGGGAAATGCCGACTGCACGGCATTCGACGGTTCCGGCGCTATCTGGGAATTGTCCTGGCAACAGATTGCCAAAATACGCATTCGGGCCAATTTTTGCCTTTCAGGCTTGGGAAAATACCGACGACATCTGTATACTTCTCGGCGGATTGACCACGCCGGGGCTCACGCTTGCCCCACTAAAGCCAGGATGGCACGCGCTTTGTTGCGATCACAGTTGCGACCAAAGTTGCGATCAAACATCAAGGAGATGATGTATGAAGTACTCCCTATGCCTTTTCAGAAAATCTACCCCTGCAATTTTTTCGGTAACGCTTCTTTCCAGCCTTCTGTCTCTGCCTGCCCATGGACAAGACAACCAGCAGCGTCTGAATCAGATGGAAGAGCGCCTGAACGCGCTACAAAAGCAGGTGACCGAATCCAACCTTGAGAAAACCCGGTTCAACGGTTTTTTCAGCACCGGTTACACCCGCGCCACCAACGATGCGGGCTACGATGAGGCAACGGAAGACTCCGACCTGCAGACACTGAGCCTGTTTGGCCTGCAGGGCACCTTTTCCCTCGGGCGAAACACCGATGCCGTGCTTCAACTGGTCTCCCGGGGAAACGAAAACTGGGACACCGAACTGGAATGGGGCTACCTGCGCCACCAGTTCCACACCGGTACCGAAGTGCGCGCCGGTAAAATGCGCCTGCCGTTGTTCATGGAATCCGAGACCCTGGAAATCGGCTACGGCCAGGTCTGGGCGCGGCCACCGGAGGCAGTTTACGATCCGGTTCCGGTGCGCAGCTACCTGGGCGCTGATCTGGCCCACACCTTCAATTTTGACAGTTCCTCGCTGGAAACCCGCGCTTTCGCGGGCCATCTGGATGACGATGCAGACTCGCTGGGACAAACCATCGGCGTCGAGCTGCGCAACCTCACTGGCTTGACCGCCAACTGGACAAATTACCTTTGGACTTTCCGGGGCGTTTACGCGCGGGCTGATGCGTCTATTGGTTCCGTCGGCGGACCGGTGAACCTCGGCCAGAACGAAAAAGCCGAATTCATGGGTCTGGGACTGTCCTACGATGACGGCGCCTGGTTGCTAATGTCAGAACTGACCCGCGTTGAGGTGAATGGACTGTTTCAGAACACGGACTCGGCCTACATCACCTTTGGTCGCCGGATCAAAGAGGTGACACCTTATATCACCGCCTCGTGGATCGAGAGCAAGGACAATTTCAAACGCGACGGTACGCCACTGGCGGTTCTGGACACCCGCAGACAGGCCTACAGCCTGGGCATGCGCTGGGATCTGGTTGCATCTGTCGCCATGAAATTCGACTGGACCCACGCCCGCGGCTTTGGCAATACCACCGGCGGACTGATCGGCAACCAGCTCGGCGGCAGCTTCAACAGCACCGACGTCTACACCGTCAGACTCGACGCAGCATTTTGATCAGGAGCACACGATGCGGACATTCTCAGTGAAAAGATCGGGTCGGCTGGCTCTTGGACTGGCAGCTACGCTTGTGATGCTCAGCCCCCTGGCCAGCGCAGAGCTGGTGATTATCGTCCATCCCGGCGGGCCAGACAGTATTACCAAACAGCAGGTGAGGGATATCTACCTTAACCGCAGCTCCCAGATGCCGGACGGCCAGCGAGCTGTCGCATTCGAGCTGCCCTCGGGGAACAGTATGCGGGATGCGTTCAATGAACGGATCACCGAACGCCCGGACGCCTGGCTGACATCGTTCTGGTCACGCCAGGTATTGACGGGGAAGGGGCAGCCGCCAACCGAAATGTCCTCGGCCAGCGGCATGAAGAGCGTGGTGTCATCCACCCTGGGTAGCATCGGTTATCTCGATTCCACCCTGGTGGATGACAGCGTCAAGGTTGCGCTTACTCCCGAACCATAGACGCCCGGGCCTCAAAAGCCGCGCGGGACGGTCTGGGCTTCGACAAATTCGAACAGGCCTTCCAGCCCGCCTTCCCGACCGATACCGGACGCTTTCATGCCGCCAAACGGCGCTTCCGGTGTCGGACCGGTTCCCGTGTTCCAGCCAACGTGACCGAAACGCAGCCCGGCCGCTACGCGCTGGGCGCGTTCTGCATCAGCCGTGAACACATAAGAGGCCAGGCCAAACTCGGTATCATTGCCGGCTTCGATCACTTCTTCCTCACCCCGGAAGGTCGTCATGGGTACCAGTGGGCCGAAGGTCTCTTCGCGGAAGCACGCCATATCCCGGGTCACACCGGAAATCACGGTGGGCGGAAAGAACAGATGGCCTTCGCCCAGATCGGACGGCTGTTTACCGGCAACCAGCTCACCGCCTTTTTCCAGGGCGTCCTCAACGTGGCGCTTAACCTTGTCGAAGCCAGCCTTGTTGATCAGCGGCCCAAGATCTACGTCGTCAGTCAGGCCATTACCAACAGTCATGCGGTTTACACGCTCCGCCAGCTTTTCACCGAACGCATCCACCACTTTCTCATGAACAAAGATGCGGTTTGCGCACACGCAGGTCTGGCCGCCGCCACGGAACTTGTTGGCAATCAGGTTATCGGCTGCAGCATCCAGGTCGGCATCGTCGAACACGATAAACGGCGCGTTGCCGCCGAGCTCAAGGGCCAGTTTTTTAACCTGATCAGACGTGTCTACAAGTAGCTTGCGGCCTACTTCCGTGGAGCCGGTAAAGCTCAGCATCGGCACATCCGGGCTTTCGCAGAGCACTTTGCCGATCACACTGGCTTTGCCCATGACCAGGTTCACCATGCCATCGGGCATGTCTACATACTTATCCATCAGCGCAAACAGGGCGATCATGGTCAGCGGTGTTTCACTGGCCGGTTTGATCACCGATGGGCAACCGGCCGCGAGTGCGGCTGACAGCTTCTTGGCGATCATGCCAACGGGGAAGTTCCAGGGGGTGATCAGCCCGGCCACACCAATCGGGCGATAGTGAACGGTCCAGGTGCAGTCTTTAGGCTTCTCGGCAAGGGTATGGGCGTCCAGCGCCTGGATATGCTTCGAGCAGTAATCAAAGAACCCGGCGGCGTAAACCACCTCGCCCTGCGCTTCTTTTAATGGCTTGCCGTGCTCCATGCACAGGATCCGGCCCATTTCTTCTTTATTATCATTCAGCGCATCACGGATATCTTCCAGCCATTTTCGACGGGTTTCGATCGTGTAGGGCTGGGTCAGCCGCAGGGCTGATTTGCCTGCTTTGATGGCATCCTTCACTTCACCCTCGGACATGGACGCCACATTCGCAACGACCTCGCCAGTGGCAGGGTTATAGACTTCAAAGGTATTGCCGGCCGGCGCATCAGACCATCGACCGCCAATGTAGCCGGTCAGCTTTGGAAGCAGTGGTGACTCGATCATTTAGGCTTCTCTCCAATATGTGTTCTGCACGTTTACAGAACCTTTAAATTCGCATTTGCGTCAATGTCAGATGTCTCTCATAGTGGATGCAGAAACCGCCCCTGTAAAGTCAGGAAGCGCTGTTTTGATCTGCGCGCATGCGCCTCTATACTCGATCTATAAACGCATTTCACGAGGCCCGAAGATGAAGGCATTTTTTCACCCCTCGCAAGACCAGCACCTTCCCAAGACTTATTTTACCCGGGGGCAGATGCGGCAGCCCCAGGAATTACCGGATCGCACCGTGCAGATGCTGCAAGGGCTGAGAGAAATGGGCATTCAGATACTCCAGCCAGCAGACCAGGGCGCCGCACCCATTTCAAAGGTGCACGATCTGGGTTATCTGCGTTTCCTGGAATCCGCCCACGGCCGCTGGAAAGCCATGGGCGATTGGGGCGATGAAGTTATGTCGAATGTTTTTGTACGCTCGCCCAATGCTCTGAAAGGCGTTCTTGCGGAAGCCGCGCGCTACCAGGCCGATGGCAGTTGCCCGATTGGCGAGAAGACCTGGGAAGCCGCCTATTGGTCAGCACAGAGCGCACTTGGCGCAGCTGATGCCCTGATCGCAGGAGAGCATTCGTCTTACGCGGTGTGCCGTCCGCCAGGGCACCACGCCCGAAAGGATGCCGCCGGTGGCTTCTGTTATCTCAACAACGCCGCCATTGCAGCCGAACATTTGAAATCGCGGTTCGGCCGGGTCGCCATTCTGGACACCGACATGCACCACGGTCAGGGCATTCAGGAAATATTCTACGACCGCAGCGACGTGCTCTATGTTTCCATCCACGGTGACCCCACCAACTTCTACCCGGTCGTCGCCGGTTATGAGGAAGAGCGCGGCCAAGGCGACGGCTATGGTTACAACATCAACCTGCCGATGCCCCACGGCTCTTCAGAAGAGGTTTTTTTCTCGAAGCTGGATGAGGCACTGGCGGCCATTCGGCTGTACCAGCCCGACGTGCTGATTCTGGCACTGGGCTTCGATATCTACCATAACGACCCGCAGGCAAAAGTGTCCGTCAGCTCTGAAGGCTTCTGCCGGTTGGGCACCCACGTTCGCGCAACAGGATTGCCCACGCTGGTGGTTCAGGAAGGC
>Ga0307980_1000135_pt1 | contig 35546 bp, 27 predicted proteins | sample OrgLakmetage1060_FD_201817 | JGI IMG/M metagenome (GOLD analysis project Ga0307980, IMG submission 201817) | Saline water microbial communities from Organic Lake, Antarctica - #1060 | ecosystem: Environmental > Aquatic > Non-marine Saline and Alkaline > Saline | place: Antarctica: Organic Lake... | reverse complement strand
CGTAATCTTTGTAATGAACTTCTTGCGTGACTTCATGCCTCTCACGGGTCCCAGTGCGTATTCGGGAATTGCGTAGTTACTGATCTGTCGGGTCTTCACACGGTATGTACTTGATCCGCCAGTGCTAGATGAGAACCTAGCACTAGCTGACTTATAACCTTTAGAAGTTTCCTGGATCTCTGAATCACGCGCTGTAAGATATACAGAGAATTGTTCCTGACTCATAGGAATCTTTTCAACAATTGTATCTAACTCCTCTGGGAATCCTGGCCTTCCTGCTTTCGGCGGGAAGTATACATCTCCATAATAACTAGTCAGTCCATAAATCCGATTCACAAATTTCTCTTTGTTCCTAATAGTTTTATTAGATCTGTCTACAAAGTAGTGTTCGAACTCATCTCTTGACTCAGAGAACAACTGTGTGAATCGTTTATTACTCGGTTTCACATACTTCTTTTTTGGGGCAACACGCACCTCAGGTTTTCTAGGTGATCTAGGACTCTTCGGTTTCCTTGGTTTCTTCTTATAGTTCTTACTAGGTGTGCGTATATGTCTTTTCTCGGTCTCCTTAATCGGTACATCCTCCGGTACAAAGTCATCATCGCCGTCTAAGTCTTCAGCGCCTCCGCGTTTACCCCGTTGTTCCGGCTTCTCAAACCTTGAGGTGTCGTCTTCAAGCATCTGCATCATGCCGCGTGCCATATTAAAGCACGGTACCAGTTCGAAAGGATCATTCACGATTGGCGTACCCGACAGAAAGATCAGCTTCAGATCCCGCGCTTTCATAATCATATCATACAGCGCCATTGCGTTTCTAGCTCCGTTTGTGATAGCGTTGAATAAGTTATGAGCCTCATCAATGATTAGAAGCGAACCCTCAAGGGAATTCTTCTTAATGATATCGTCCATAAAGGAACCAAGTCTCTTCTCATAAGCAATAGACTCCTTTGTCTGATCAATCTGTTCCATCTGTTTAAACATTCTGCTTGAGTTCAGCGACACAAACTTATAGTTCATATCTACATATTCATCGTCATGTTTGCTAAACGATTTAATAGAATCTCTAAAGTTACCCTCTAGTGACTTCGGCAGTAACACAATGATCCTGCGTTTTGGATCATATGCTCTGTAATCTTCTGCTACCGCTGTTGCAATACGAGTTTTACCCTGACCCATCGCATGCGCAAGTAAGATACCCCTTACATGTGCATTTCGCGTAAAGAACTCTTTTGGTATATGCTGATTGTACCTTAGTTTCTTTGCCATCTCGTCATCATATGTAATTTTTGCCAATTGTTGCTTTACCGCTAATGGATAGTTTGTACTATTGTAGTATGGCAAATTAAGATGCCTATCAGTCGACATGTTATATATATTATAACTTACTTATTTATTAAGCAAAAAAGAAATTAGGAATTTGGCATCGGTTGATCACGCCACCGGTTCATCACCACGCATCGGGCGAGGGGTCAGCAGCCAGCGCATGCGCTTCGACGACACCGGCACGCGCTCGCCGTTCTCAAGAATCTCAGCATGCTGCCAAGTGTGATTCTCCATCAGCGTGTGCTCGTACGGCGAGCTCTTGCGAGTGCGCCAGGTCCAGGAGCGATCCTTGACGAACCACCAGCGAATCGGACGCTTGTACACCTCATCGGTCTCGGGATCGGTCCACTCGTCCGCATTGTGCGCGTAGAAGTCCTTGTCGGCAGAGATGATCGGCTTGTCGAACAGAAGGTACCCGGCGCTCGTGGACGACTTGGCCTTGTTCGGGTTCGGGTTCACCGGGTTGAAGTCGTCGGCCTTGGGCGGTCCGGACTGGAGCTTCTTGGTCGGCTTGCGCTGCTTGCGCTGCTTCTTCACCGTGCTCCATCCCTTCTCCTCGGTAGCGTCGGCGGCAACGGTGTTGGACGCGTCGGCGTAGGACTTGGGGGCCTTGACCTCGTCGTTCTCAGCGGTCTTGACGGGCTTGGGCTCAGCGACCGGCTCAGCGACCGGCTCAGCGACCGGCTCAGCGACCGGCTCAGCGACCGGCTCAGCGGTCTTGACGGGTGCGGGCTGCTCGATCTTGACGACAGGCACCTGCACGATCAGCTGCTGGTTGCGGACAGCCAGCTGGTTGCGGACAGCGTCGGCCATGGGGTGCGACAGGATGTTGTACATCGCGGCCATCATGGACTGAACGCAGTTGCACTCGTGGATGGCAGCCCACAGCTCGTCCAGCTGGGACATCATCAGCATCTTGCTAATGTTGCCCGGCTTGGCGAACTGGTTGATCTGCTCAGCGTTCAGGCCGTCCGGTGCAAACGCACAGATCTTTTCCACGATTGTGGGAAAGGCCTGGGGGTTGATGGGGTTGATGGGGTTGATGGGAAAAGACATGGTTGGATTTCGGCGAAAAGGGCTTAGAAAGGCTTAGGGTTTCTCTGTGTTAGAAGAATCGATTGTTGCAGTAAATAGAAAAAATAAATTCAATTTTTTCATAATAGCCATAATTTAGAAGATGCCTAGATCGCCGATATCGCAGATATTATCCATTGCATCCTGAATATCAGCAGCAATTGCAGTCTCCATAAAGCCCTCATCAGGACGCATCACACTACGGGTCATACGATCGCGACGGATTTTGAGTGCATCTACAATAGATTGAGTGCGACGGTACACAAGATGAGCTGACAGAATATCCTTGTAAAGTTTCTTCATCTTTGCGATGATCGATTGTAGCTCTGCGTCGCCTAGGATTTCGTCAACCTCATCTTCAGCCTGTGATTTAAGCTCTTCGAGAAGATCCTTATCCAGTTCACCGAGGTCTTCCAGCTTGTATTTAGCACCCGAACTAGTAGCATCAAAGAGATCATTATTAATTGTTAGCTGATTCTTAAGTACTTCTGAGATACCATTAACACTGCCCTGATACCTGGAATAAACACGGCGGAATTCAGCGATATGTTCACGAACACGGCGCCTGAGAAGACTCATGGTTTCGCGGAATGACTTAGCACGCAGGTTCATAATAGACTTCTTAGCACCATAATAAACTTGCTGCATCATCTTAACCTTGTCATCCTGCTTCTTCTTAATAACAGCCTTCTCTTCCTTAGTACGCTTTTCCTCACCCTTGCGACGAGGACCAGAGATCTTGGCTAGTTCACCAGCGATGAACTCCGGGCCATAAGTACTGGCGAGCTTAACAGCCTTCTTGTCAATACCCTCAATGAACCACTCCTCGAAACCACTGTCGGGCACATTGGCGGTTACTAGTTGATGTGTAAGCTTGTCGTGGGACTTGATGTGATCACCAACCAGCTTGTTGGCTGTGCGGAACACCTTTTGATAAGCACTACCAAAGGTATTGTACTCACTGTAGTATTGTCCAGCATACTCACCGATGAACTTACCAGCATGCTTGAACATATGATCCTCAGCAACCTTGAGCTCATCTGGTGAATCATCCATAGGATCAACATGAAACATTTCATGATACACAACTAGACGGGCGAGCTGTCCGTTAACACTGCCCTTCATGTAATGATCAAGATCGACAGTAAGATTTTCGTCATTGACAGTTTGGACATACTCCATCTTATCACCAATCGACAGATTACTCTTACGGCCACGATGATCGTAACTGTACGGGTACCTCTTAACAATCACATAGCCGAAGCGCTCATTACTGGGAACAGTGATGCCCCGATCAGCCATCCTAGCTACGAACTTCTGTACGGATACATTGTTCTTGTTAGGACGATAGACTGCTGACTGAACGAAGTCATCCAGGTTCCATTGACGATTCTGATAGATGTCATCAATCTTAGTTAGCGACAGTTCAAGCAGTGTGTACAGGTTGTCACGATCAACACATGCAGTCCACATAAGTTCGTTGAAGATCTTTTTGAGTAGATCCGACACACCTCGCTTCTTAACCTCAAGCCCACGAATGAACAGATGCTTAGGGTTAAAGTTTGCGATGTTCTCATGCGGAATACCGAAGTACTTCTTCTTAGCCGTGAAAGCAACCGGGAACAGTGCCTCCTCATAAGCCATGGACAGGAAACGAGTCTTATTGTCTTGAAAGAACATCTCGTTGACTTCATCGTTAAGGGGTTTAATTACTTCGAAAGTAATGTCCACAAGTGCTGTCCAGTACTCTAGCTTTGTCATCTGACCACTGTAGTAAAGCCGATCGGCTTCCTTAAAGTGTTTATGGGCGCATGCCAGGTAAATCGAATCGGTGTTGTGCACAATTAGATCCCCGATGCCCGCAGCAAAGTGATGATTACCAGTCTCAATATCATATACATAAGCAGTTGTTTTGGGAAGCTTCATGATTTTCTTAATTACATTGGGTTTCTTACGCTGAGCATTGGTCGTAATGGTCAACCTATAAATATCCAACTTATCACCCCTAAAGTTTACGCTAACATTATATCCTAGATTCCTACAGAGAACTTGGAATGATGAAGCTGAAATCTGAGTTTTAATATCAAAACGCTTAGAGATGTTATCAAAGTCTGTATCGTACTTATTGTTGTTAGAAGACTTGTCGCTATCGCCCCAATAGTATCCTTTGAAGAAGGATTTCTGAACTACAAGAGTAGAGTTATACACTTCTGATGGCACAATCTTAGATTTGTCGTAGTAACACATTTCGCGCCAGAGCTCAACAAAGTCGCGAATCTTTCCCTTAATCTTATTAGTTGGTACTAGTTTGTATACAGCGGAGCTATCAAAGGTATCAAGAATCTTGAACTCATACCCAGGGTAATACCTTTCTAGGACATCCTTTGACTTATGAAGAAGATCAAGATCTTGGTTATTAATAACCCATGAATATTTCCATCCATGCGTGCAGTCATATGAATCACAGCTACCATCAGCAACGAACAGACCTACAACCCATGCTAGTTCAGGATCAATTAGGTCGGTAGCGCCAACAATGTTATCAGATTGCTTGCACATGAGTTTGTCACCGACCGAGACGGATCCCGGAGTAATCTCTTTACCCTTATCATCTAGAAGCGAGTGGTCTTCGGTAACATCGATGATTGAAGTGTGCGTTGACACGCGGTACATCTGCTTATCTGTTTTATGACGAATGATATGCTTAACTTTGGTCCAACCAGCGTCGGACCAAATCTCGTGGTTCTCTAAAATAGCGATTTCCTTACCATCATTATATTGCTCGTACATTTCACTAGATGCCAGGTCTCGGAATTCTCCATATGTTATTTCGCCATTACGACGAACCCATACAGGAGTGTACTCAGCAACCGAATCACCATAATAGACATTGTGACCCTGTTCCTCAACAAAGGCCTGTGACATTTTGATGTTCTTTTGTCCAGCCATCGTAATACCACCGGCAACCTCAACAACGAAGAAGGGTGACAGCTTGTTACCGGCCTCACCGTAGAAGGTGTTCATGAACACCTTGAGCGCAAGCTGTTTTGAGTTAAGATAATTGTAGTTGAAACAAATGTTCTCGTACTCTTCAGCATGTTCCTTAAGCCATTCGGCTGATTCGGTTTCCATCTGTTCCTTTTGATGAGCAAACACCTTCATCTGTTTCTTAATCAGCTTACGCTTCTTAAACAGAATATCAAGGATGTATGGATATACACCGAATTGGAAACCCTCTTCAGCAGGGTCCATCTTATTGTTATGCCAGACAAACCATGCCTTTCGGCGCGATCCGCTAAAGTCAAAGTCGACTTTGTTAAGCTTCTGACCAGACGCGTGGATCTGCTTTGCAAAGTGCTTGTCCTTGATACAGTACTCAGGAGAGTAGTTGTAACAACGGATAAGACTCGGGTACAGCGATGCAAAGTCAAGACCTGTAATGGGTCGTCCCATGTGTTCAGCCATAAAGTCAAGGAACTTTTTAGGAAGTTTACTATACTTCTCTTCGATCTCTGCGATCTTATCTGGTTCTGTAACAGTGGCTCCATACTCCTTAACAATATCATAGAACTTTTGAACTTCTTCGTCATCGGTATTCAACCATTCTTGCATTGACTTGCGTTTGCTATCTTTGGTCATATCAGCTTTCTTAATTCGTTCGGGAATAGTCAGCTTACTAGTTTGCAGGCCTTTCTTAGGCGGAAAGACATAAGCACCTGGGTACTTACCTTCGTCAGTCACCTGACTGGTAATATTAGTGAACTTAATACCAAACGGAAGTGCCTTGTCCTGACCAATAGCAATCGTAAGGTTACGCACCTTCATGCCATTAGCACGATAGAACGCGTCGTACACACTAGTGTATGCAACATTGGACACCTCTCGGTGATCCATAAGAACCGAGCGAATCTTGCACAGTTCATGACAGCGCAGTGCATCAACAACACAATAGTTATTAACCTCGTAAAGTTTTTGCTTAAGTCCTTCGTACTCAGCAATGAGCTCTTCTGATCCGTCAGCAAATGTAAACTCAGTATCAACGCCTGCTTTAAAAGTCACACGCTCGTCATTACGAATCTTGTTCATAGCTCCGTAGATCTTGAACATGACCTGATAAGGCATATCCTCTTTACCACCAAGCTTATTCTTAGCTAGGAACCATTTAAGACTAGAAGACTCGGCAGTAGGATACAGCTTGCGGAACACGGTTCGTACATCAATGGGAATGTAACCATTCATCATTAGTGTGTAACCTTCCGCGTACATAGTAGCCTCAACCTTGACTTTCTCACGCTTATAATTAAACTTCATCACCGTTTCATCCGTGTAGGATTTCCATGGGATCATGCAGTCGAGATTACCTGCTAGTTTTGATACTAGTCCACGGGTCTCACATGCTCGCTTAATAAGCCAGTTCCAATCATAGTCTGAGTCGTTAAACCCAATGATGAACTCCGGTCGCATCTTTTCAAATACGATACCAAACGCCTTAATGACATTGACTTCGTTACCACAAACAACTGTTAGGAATCCCGGAGGATGTTCTTCGAGGTCCTTAAGTTGTGCTCGAGCTTTACTGATCTTGGTAGCATCGGCCTTTTCTTTGATCAGATTCTTAATCTTTAGCTTAGCAGCTGCAACATCGGCAACATGCTGTTGATCAACAGATGACGCATTACTTGGATAGTCAACAAGCGCAATCCGTAGAAACGGCTTATCCTCATTAACCCACTGAAAGGTTGTTCCAATACAGAACATCCGGTGATCACCATACTCGGGTAGTGGCACATCACCTTCCGGCGACCATGTCTCAATATCCCAAGTCATGCTTAGTGTCTTATCCTTAAGTAGCTTAGGTGTGAGCTCACCATCGTAAGCCTTGTAATCTCTGATATGAAGTCGATAGGTACTAATGTTATCTTTCGATTTAATATTGTCTACATTTTCTTCAGCATAGTTATCAAGAACCACCCACATAGCCATGCTAGTTAGATTGTCCCTGCATACTACACGGTAGTAGCAGCTAAGATCATCATGCGCGGTTTCATAGCCTGCATCAATCACCAGCTTAATGGCTAGCTTACGACTCTTTGTTTTCAGATAATAGAACTTGATGAATGTGCTTTGATTCTTCTGATAATACTTAAACGGCTTACCTTTACTCTTGAAAGTCTTCTCTGGTTTAGTAAGATCATCCCGCGCAAGTAGTTCACGCAGCCTTGAAATATACACATCTTTAGTAATATATTCCGTACGCTTGCCGCGTCCAACCTTAATAACACCCTTAACTGGGTCCGGGATCCTCACTTCAAAATATGGCTTAATTCCGTCGATCACAACATTAGCTCGTCGACCATCGGTAAAGATACCACTAAGAATAATTTTGTACTTTGCTTTCTCATACTTAACATCTTGCATAGGCCGTTCTTGCAGATAAGTAGGAAGGAAAAGGATTGGTTTTTGCTCATCGAGCAATTTGTTGACTTGTTCGCGTTCCTGTGGATCAGTGTATGAATACCTGATCGGCAGTGTCCGCTTAAGCTCCTTAAATGAAATTACTTCATTATGCAAGACGCTCATGTTTTTTGTTATAGGTTATCTAGGTCGTTATGGACACAGTGTTTATACTTGAGATTCTTTCAAAATTGAGAGATTCCTGATCGTATATATTTTGGCTATATATTATATTTAAATCATAAATAAACGATTTTCCCGATCATTTGATATAAAATTGAAATTAACACCGCTATTACCGCTCTTCATCGATAAACCTACCAAACGCATTCACACGCCTTTTGATATCGAATAGAGCACAACACAACAACCCCGTTCTAACATCCACCATGAGCTCTCAGCAGTACTCATGGTTGACTATTAACGACACCACTGTTCTCAGCCGGTTGTACTCCGAGCTGTTGCAGTCTTCCGCGCAGAGGGACGACCCTGCGGACGCCACGGAGAAGCGCGCGTTGATTATGCACATTGGCGCAATCCACCAGGCCAACATGATTGGTGCTGCGCATGTGCAGCGACCGGTTCCCATTCGGCAGGTGGTTCGACCGGCGACGCCCGCGGTCCCGCTCTATGTTCCGCCGCACATGCGCGCTGACGGCGACTTGGCTGCAGCTGTTGCTGCTAGCCTTCGCACGCAGAAGGACTCCGACTACGAGGCCGCCATCATCGCGAGCACGACGACCACGACCACGACCACGACCACCACTTGGTGCAAGGTGGTTGCCGGCGATGTTCCGGTGTTGCAGCCGCTTGCCCGCGACCCGATCGACGACATGAATGACATCGATCAGCTGACGCCCCTGTTGCAGGGGGCTATGGAGACACTTGTCACCGTGCGCGCGTTGAACGACCCGTTGCAGAGCGCTATTGCCGAGTCGCGCATCCACCGCATTGACCAGCGCATTCGGCAGGTGCGCGGTGACGAGAAGCACCACACACACGAGGCGCACGAGCTCGACCAGGAGACCAAGATCATCGGCCCGTACCGCGAGCCGGAGAACAAGGACACGGTAGCTGTGCGCACCATCGGCAAGGGGAAGAACAGCCATCGCCTTCGCCTGTACACAGACGGCACCGCCGCGTCGTCCGCATGCTTGACGCATGTCGATGTGTCCAACCTGGTGCTCAACGGCAACAAGATCGACTGGATAGAGCGCAACAAGTGCTTCTTCATTCAGTGCTTCAAGTACTACCAGGACCACTGGCAGTCGATTGGGATTCACTCTCCGTCGAACCTGCTCATGGAGTTCCGCCGCCGTGGTGGTGTCATCGACAACGGCGAGATGATGTCGGACACGCAGTTCCCGGTGTTTGCTCGTGGGTTCAACATCAAGCTGGGTGTGTGCGTGCTCAAGCGCGATCCGGCCACTCACCAGATCCTGGGATACATCGACCAGAAGGTGTACGGCACGGGCGACATGCAGATGTACGCGAACCTGGACATCAACGGCCGGCACTACCCGAACGGCGCAGAGTAACAACTGAGCAATGGTGCATTTTTCTTTTTTAATAAACGATATTATAGTATTATAAGATCAGCCTTGGTATCATAATAATGTCGAAGAATGTAGTAAAAGCTGAGTTTGTTTATAGTGAAGATGAAGTGGCTAGCACGATCAATGAATTTTATGGGTATGCGAATACTAGCGCGGATGCTCCTAAAATAACACCTGTGAATAATGTGAATAATAATGTGAATAATAATGTGAATAATACATATGATAATGTGAATAATACATATGATAATGTGAATAATACATATGATAATGTGAATAATACAGATGATAATACAGATGATATTGATCTAACTACACATCATGGTAGAGCATCGAAGTATTTGCAAAAAACGCAGGAACACTATAACAATATACTAGTTAGGTTAGTTAGTGTTACAGATGTAGTATTACAGGAGCAACTTAAGGAAGAGCATGATATACAAGCTAAGTGCTTGCAAAATGCTCAGCACCTATGCGCAATGGCTCTGCTCCGAGATGTGGTCGAGGAACATACTGCTAAATACGAAAGCATGTTTGAGACGGCGGACATTTCTAATGCTTTATTCTATAGCGATACAAAAAAGAAAGTAGTGCTCGATGACTTAACTGAAAAGCTCAGGATACGACACCCGAAGTCTATTGCTGATCATCGATTACTAATTATTATGTGTAATGCTCTCAAGTTTAAACTCCATATACATGATATGGAAGGTTATGTAGTTGATACTATTGGGAGAGGCGATATTGATGTTTCCGTATACATCAGAATGTTTAGTAGGTTTGTAGACTATGATTATAGTATGGAGTACGAGACTATCATCATTAGATAGTTAGATACCAAATCACATACCAAATCACATACCAAACCAGTCTTCTTTTTGCCACTTATCAATAGTAGACTTAACATTCTCCATGTCATAGCCATACACTGGAGTGTCAAGAGATGCGCGGTCAGGATCGTCATGTGCGAGGCCACCGTTATCGCGTTCGAAATGCCTAGTATGCATAGAAGTCTGCCAGAATGGGATCTTGTTTCCATATCTAAAATGCTTGTTCATGCGCTGGGTTTCCTGTTGGCGCCAGAAGTCAAGTGCTGGAGCATCAGCTGCTGTGAGTTCTTGAAAGCGCTTTTGTTTGCGATCTCCGGCAGGGCCAACTTCGGCCCACTCTCTTGTAGGCACGAAGTGGTTCCACTTCAGTCGGCGATAGCAGTATTTCATAAACTGGTTGTTAACTGTCTTCAAAACCTCGACCCAGTTATTCATACCAGTAGCTTCGGCTTCAGCGGTCTCATACTCCCTAAGATTATTGGCCGTCTTGAACTGCATAGCAAGGATTGGCACCATCTTCTTAAACTTATGGATATTTGAGCGACTTCCGTTTTGTCTAGCGACCTTGTAAAGGTTGCTGGTAAGCATATCGATGTTGGGTCGGGATGTGAACAGTGCATTGATATCCACATTCGTAAAATCCGGCTCGTTTGCTAAGTTATTAACAGACTTGACCGAACTCAACGGTTGATACCGCTCTGGCCTATATACTAATTCGCGGTGAGAGATCATAGTGAAAAATTGATTATACTATGGGTTAATATACTATACCAGATAATTATTTAAAAACAAAAAAGAAATCACAAAATGCCGTTTAATGTATTGCTGTATTCGGATGTAAGTAAGGCCAACAAGCATCCTAACCGCTACTCGCTAAAGCAGATATGGATTAATATAACAAACCGTCTTCAGCCTTCTCACGCACAACAGGCAGTTTGCGGTAAATGATGTCGATGCTCGACGGAGACGAGATGTCAAAGGTCTTCAACATCTCCTTCTTGCGCATCTCAACCTGAGCCATCACCTGGTTCATCAACTTTTTTTCGATCTCCATACGGCGGCGGAGCTGTGCATCGTGAGCGTCGATTCGCAGCTCAGCCACGATCCGACAGTTGTTACAAATCTTGTCGATTACGCCACGGCCGTACGGTGTGTACCGAATCCGAAACTGCATGGTCTTGTTGCTAGAGCACTTCTTGCACACCTTTCCGTTCATGGTGTGAAGAGTCTGAAGAGGCATCGTCATGGGTTGTACTTTTGTGGTGTTTATTTACTTGGGTGATGATCATAGATAACAACATTTAAATCAATTTTTTATACGAAGATGCATGTCATATCGGTGGGTCCGCAATCTGGGTTAGGATCAGCATCAGTTACAATCTTATAGCTTACATCATTACTAGTAATAACTGCCTGTGAGACCTTATTCTTCTTTTGTATTTTACATGTTGCATGAGATTTATCGGGTGCTAGAACAACATCAGCATAATTGAAATACACATCTTCATTTAATTCTGAGATATGTTGTACTTGATATTTAGACAGCATCAACGAACCTAAACGGCTCAGCGACCATTTATATGTGGTCATTGCCCAATACCACCAGTATGCAATTAGTATACCAGCGATAACGACTCCAATGAGAATACCTCGTAAAACACGAGTCATTTTACTAGTTGGTTCTGGTGGTGGAGGTGGTGGCTGAAACATCGGCCGTGGTGGTCCCATATTTTGATATTGTGGTGGCATATATTGTAGTTGAGGCGGCGTCATTGTTTGCTGTTGTTGTAATGAGCTATTTCGCCCTAATCCGACATCGGCATCGGCATCGGCATCGGCATCTGTATCTGACATTTTAATTATAAATTAGGATTATATTTAAGCAGCTATAAATATCATATGAGTTATATAATAATTAATACAAAATGAGCATCGAATATTTGTATGTTGGATCCGGTATCGCAGTTGTATTGATACTATTGCTATTAGTACAGGCATTTAATAGAAGCTATGCAGTGCCACATTCTCATGCTAATTACCGAGTTCTAGTTGATACACCTAGAGGGCTGGTCAAATCTAATAATGAAAAGACAGCTAAAGAACTGGAAACACTGCGTGACAAACTACTAGCTCGCAAGAAACTAGCCAGTGATTCATGTCAGGAACTGGTACCGCTGATTAGAGCGAGTATGGCAAACCTTGTCCGGTTTATTAATGAAAACCCCAAAATGAATTCGGCGGCACTTTGTAAACTGGAACTGCGTAGTAACATTATTGATCAATCTATGCAGGACAGTTTGCGTCCGGGGTCAGACTGGAAGAGCGAGTATCACACACTACTCGATTGGGAGGAAAACGAGAACCGTATGGTGTCCAGTGCTAATTCTCGTATGGAATATCTAATCAGAAATGTAGACATCGTAATTGCTATGCTTCGTTCAGATATCTGCGACTATGGTCGTATTAACATTACTAAGCTGTATGAAATTCTCCTAGCACTTAACAAATGGGGATGCATCAGTGATAAGAACCCGCAATCCCCAGCATTCCCGTTTGATTATGATAATGCCGACGAGTACACGACTGTGCAGGACCTACCTATTTACATGCGTAGTCATTTCGCTATCGAGCCAATGGAAAGCCGCGAAACAATGCATCGTCAGCCAGCATCGCGTGAGTCGTTCGCATCAGTCAACGATACTTCTTATGGTGATATTGGTAGCAAGTCGCCGATTAACTCTTCTGTTATTAATAGTGATAATACCGCCGCATACGAATCCGTGTACAAGGAACTCGATCGCTCTATGCATCTAGTTAAGCAATCTAACTTCGACGGTCAAGTCACAGATCTGGAGATTCCCGAGAACGCTAATGACTATAGTGAGATGCTCGGACAAGCCACTGTTCTTAACCGTGCTAACTCATACCATTACAGTAAGAGAGGTTCGACTCTAATGGATGCCAGCCCGGAAGGCATGGCAGAGCGTGACATCCTCGGTTACCGCCAGCCTGGCCACATCATCAGTCAACTCTACGATCGTAATGACCATTACACAACTAATGTCAACTCATGCTTAGGCAAGACTGTTGGTGATGATGAGCTTTGGTCACAGTGTACCCAATTTGACATGCGTCCGAAGAAAGCTCTTGACGGCGAAGCCCAGTACATGATCTCTGGTCTTGAGCATAGTCTGCATGTCTAAAAAAGAAAAGAACTGGAAAGAACTATCGCACAACTACTGGTAGTAATCCGGCTCATCGAAGATGAGACAACGAGAGAACTCGTCGCACATCGTGTTCTCACGGAAGCTCCCGCTCTTAAACGGAGCATTCGGTGTGGCTGCTGCCGGCAGTGCAAAGCGCGTCGGCGTCTCGAGAGGCTCATCGAAAGTCAGCTTGCGAACGGCATTACCAGACGGCACACGGGCCTTGGGCTTAGCGCGCTGGGGTGCCCACGGGCATTCGCCGCGGGGAGTGGCAGGGGGAGTCTTGTAGTTGTCGGACATGTTTGGTGTTTGGTTGGAAATTCGTGTGAATGTGTTGATAGTGGTGTAATAGATGAAAAATTCAATTTTTTAATTAGGATTAACTTATAGATTCATCTTAACTAGGGTTAGTTGATAGGAGGAGTCATTGATCCGCATTTGGTAGATATCATGAGTAGCACTATTGAGTATGATTCGATATCCAAGATTCAGTGATTTCAGCTGTGAAAACAATGTTCGGTTCGTCTCCTTATAATAATCGAGCACCTTCAGCAGTGTTTGAACATAATCAGAATCATCATTACATCCATAACTTCGGATAGCTGAATGCATTGTCAATGCGTACTTTGAATACTTGTTAACAGCTAGTGCCATCTGATATGATGTCCCATCGTAGTTAACCGGGTCCTCTTCCGTAAACCATTTTGGCATTGATCGTAGATGTTGCTTCTTTTCATCTGTGCTCATATATTGTGCGTCAGGCCACAGTTGGACATACTCTTTTTTTGACTCTTCCATAATGGTTCGTCTGGTATTAACTAACGATTTAATCAATTTTCAAAAAAGATTAAGATTCAGGTGAAGCGTTGGTGCTGGATGTTGAAGCACAGATGGAGACCGTTGAAGGTGTGGTGCCTCACACCATGCTCATCAATGCCGTTATCCGTCCATCCGATCGGCTGGTTGTCCAACCCGATGGCGTGCAGGAAAGTGCATCGGGGGCCGTGACGGCAATACCCGCGAGCGTAGTTCATGCAGGTAACCGTCCGGTGATTGGTCGGCTTGATGTCCGGTGCCCTCTTGATGACCTTGATCGTGCGCCCGCGAGTGTTAGGAGAGCGCGAACGCGACCGTGACCGCGAGCGCCTGCTCCTGCTCCTGTACCGACGCCGACGCTCTGGAGACCTGGATCGGCGAGAACGAGAACGAGACCTGGATCGGTGACGCCGACGCTCTGGAGACCTGGATCGGTGACGCCGACGCTCTGGAGACCTGGATCGGTGACGCCGACGCTCTGGAGACCGCGACCTATGATGCCTGCGCACAGGCGAGCGCGACCTATGATGCCTGCGCTCTGGAGACCTGGATCGGTGATGCCTGCGCTCTGGAGACCGCCGACGCTGGCGCTGCGGAGACGGAGACCGCCGACGCTGGTATGGCCGCAGCGGTTCGCTCTTATCGGGCAGAAGATCGGGTTCAGGTTCAGGATCAGGAATCTTCACATCAAAGTACCGGAAGTTGGTCGTGTCGATGTCGATGTCGGTAGAAAGAGCGATGTAGTCAGGAAGCTCCATGGTTTAGTTTTGTGCGAAAATCTATGTGGTCTATATGGTCTAGTCTAATTGTATTCGCTCTAATTAGCTTACAAATAATCAATTTTTTCAAAAAACAATCACCTAGTTATCCCAATACTATAAGCTTCTAGTCACTTAGTTATTGGGATACCTGATGTATGTGGGCGAAATGGTAGTGCCTTTCAGAATGGTAAGGTTATGGAGTATCGAGATTATCCAGAGATCATAGACTCAGGTGTAGATAGTTTCTCTTTTTATAGAGTACTCTCCTTGTCGCTGGTCTCTCTAACATCTTCTATCTACACCAGAGTCTAAGCAAGGGGAGGAAGTGCTATGGTATTCTGAAAGGGCTTAAAGTAATTCACAAAATATTATGAATTGAAACCGTGCATATCACACCTCATTATTATAGATATAATTAATAAAATATTAAATAAATATAGATTATGATAAATCTGGATATCACCACCTAGTGGATTATTAGTGTGTCAATTAGTTATATATTTAATGATATAACAGATGGAGGACAAAGAGAGAATCAAGCTTACGAATGTAATTGATGCTAAAAAATTCTTTAATAGTACTGATGAACAAACCGAATTGATTCAGTTTACTATGAGTTCCTTGTATGAAGCATCAACTTATGAACAAGCTAGTAAAACCGCGAGAATTATCGGAAATTATATGGGTACTAGTGACTTAACTATCACCGAGTCATCGGCAGGAATCGGTGCCAATACAAACGCATTTGCTGAAGAGTTTAAGGAGGTTAATGCAGTTGAGCTAGATATTACGACTATGGATTGCTTAATGACCAACATGCGAACTATGGATAGATCTAATGTTAATCTTATACTTGGAAACTATCTAGAAAGATTTGATAAATTAAGTCAGGATGTTGTATTCATAGACCCACCATGGATGGGTATGCAATACAAAAATAAGAGACAAATTACACTAGAGTATAAACTAAATAAGAGCTATGTATTAATGCATGAACTAGCCAAGAAGCAGCACAATGTGCTGCTGATTCCAACATGCCTACGAATTGGGATACACAACCTGATCTCGTTGCGTGGGAGGCAACCAATTGCTATCTAAACAACGGTGGCTGGCCCAGTCATAAGCTTGGCCTTGGTAACCACGATCTTTATGCTGACGGACCAACTGGCACAAAAAATACAACCTTAAATACAACGATATTAATGGGTTGTGGGTTCCTCCCAATGTAACTGTTACAGCTAGAGGATGTAGCCCGGCTTACCGGAGTTCTAGCGGGAAGCCGTGTACTGAATTACAGGATGGGCGGGTGTCAACATATGTATCAGCAGCAACCTATGTATCAGCAGCAACCTGTATACTATTAAAAAAATAGTTTATTATTAAGCTAAGCCTCGATGCTCGCATCAACAGGCTCAACTGGTTCAACAGGCACAGCAATAGCTGAGATGTCCGGCACAGCAAGTGGGTCTGACGGTTCCATTCGGTCCTCTTCGGCAACATCAAGAGTCTCAACATAGTGATAGAACAGAACATAGCTGTTGGCTGTGGGGCCGGGTCGGCCTGGTCGCACAGAACTGTCATTCAGATTCATCCAACCATCAGACCGTAGTCCAACAGCCCAGTAATGACCACCGGACATACTACCGCTGTGTTCTGATTGAGCAACAAGCTTGTAGATGATTTTCTTTTTTCCGCCGGTTGTTACGAACTCGAGATTCGCTGGAAAGGGTGTAACAGCCTTAGTGCGACCGTACTTCTTAATAAGCACGGGAAGAATTTCAGGAACCATCGTTAGAGTAGTAGTCTTGAACTTATGACCTCGCTCTTTACAATCTTCATTAGGACAGATGTAGTTCTCGTCAATGAACCCATTCTGCTTGCGAAGGAATTCGTTCAGCGGCATAGTCGTGTTGTAGTTCTCGTCGATAGCGTGGAACTTGATATGCTGCTCTGTTTTAAGATCGGGCTGAACCTCGAATGTGAGGTTGGTTTCGTACTTGTCAACAACCCACTTCTTGCACTTGTCGCACAGTACCCGAACGCGATGACGATGCTCGAATAGCCGCTTGATTTCCGGCAGAGTGTCGATGATGTCCAGGAACATCATGAGACCTTCGTGTGCGTCTTGCTGTCCGAGATCGATCTTGACCTTGTCATTACGCGCCTGTGCGATACCAAGGATATCGCGCCACACTGGGATACATGTGCGGCTTACATCCTGGCCCGCCATTAACATATCGTGCAGTGTCTTAAGGTTGCGAGCCAGTGGGTTCTTGCTAATATAGTCCTTATCCCAATTAGCTTTAAGAGTCTCAAAGATAGACGGGCAGCTCAGGAGGCACTGCAGAATGCTGTTAAAATAACATGTGGCTCCGAGGTTGCAAAATCCATGCCCCTTGGACACGAATTCTTCGTTATATGGCAGAAGATCTGACATAGTCTATGGATATATAAGTCAGTGTTATAAGTCTAGAAAAAAATCAAAATTGAAGAAATATCACTGAATAATTATAACAGCGTAAATGTATACTAGTAAAGAAGATACTGAGCTAACTGGTAGGTCTATTGCCAACACATGTATGACGATCCAACATTACTTTGCAAGGCTTTATAATGCTATTTATAACACTGAATAGTATACTAAACCAGAGTAACTGCAATAACTTTTATTTTTAGGCCCGCTATGCGCTGTTCATCTTTCATAAAATCATATGGTCGAATCTGTACTGTGAATTTACATAGTAAACGAATGCATTTTTTATAATCTATGCACTCTCCATACTTATCATAACAGCGTAACACTCTAGCTGACTTAAACTTGAAACCTTGTCCTGTGAACGGAGTGATATACCTAATCCCATCCATATCACCTAGTAATGAGATGTGTTGCTGTTTTAAGCTCTGTAAACATCTATAAAAGTAATCCATAGTTGGGTCTTCCTTATTATAAAAGAACCCATACGATTCATTATGTAGGTATCCCATATAGTCAGCGGATTTAGGATGCTCTACTAAGTGAACAGACACATCCTTTTTCTCAAATGTAACGGGTTCTCTTTTTTCAACTGTTTTCTTAATACGTTGTGCTTTATTATGTACTTTACTAATATTTGAAAATGCTAGTAATTCGTTCATGTTTATATTAACACATCGTTAATTCCTTAACAAAAAATAATATTTTTATATTTTTATATTTTTTATAATTCTATACAACTAACTTAGAACATGCTATACTTCACGCCGTTGAAGTCACCTTGATCAAACTGATCGTTACCCTCATACTCGGTAATAACCGGGTTAACGATCTTGAGACCCTTGATAACAGGTGACGCTACCCAGTCAAGGTGATCAGTCAATACAACACGCATAATACGCTGCAGTTGTACAATCCACGACAGGTTACGTACAAGCTTAGTGTTGAAGCGTACATTACCCATTTCAGCACAGTAAAGTACATTGGCAGGTGACATACCACCACCAGGTGTCTTAATGTGCCACTTATTAGTGGCCTTGTCATAATACTTAAGACCAGCTGTTACAACCGGTCGGACAGACGAAAGACTTTGCGCCATGTTACGATCTGTTCCCTTAACTGCTAAATACTTCGTACGATGATCAGCAGTTAAAGCAGCAGTAATAACAGCATCACCAATGACATCATCAATAGCATCATCAAGTAGACGTAATTCCGTGATATTCATAGTATCCAATCCGGTCTTAATAGCACTTGCTGTTGCAACATCACGAGCACGAGCAGCATACGCGGGTAAACCAGGGAAAAACCCGGCTACTGTGGCTACTAGCACAGCTGCAGCAGTTGCCTCTGCAGCAGTTGCAGCAGGTGCTGCAGCACCTGCTGCTGCTGCTGCTGCTGCTGCTGCAACTGCTGCATCTGCAGCTGCAGCTGCAGCAACAACAATATCCAAGACCACTGCTACGCGAGCATTGACGGAACCACGCAAAGCCGGGGATATATCGGCAGCATTTGGTGCACCATAAGCGAGAACCGCTCGTTGAGCCTCATATGCCTGAGGACCAGCCTCGATAGCAGGTGGATCATACCGAAGAAGACCAGAATTATTCATGGGATTACTCTGACCGCTAGCGATCTGAACAGAGCTAGTTAATAGAACCTTGTGCCAAAGCTGATCACTCAAATAACGAGGACGACCAAGTTTGAGGTTATCGTTACCGTTGAACAGAGATGCTAGAATTGCATAATATTCCTTACCACTATCACTAGCGCGAAGATCCGCGTAAGGATGAGCCAGTAATTTGATCATAAGTTCACGTGTGCTGTTTACTTGACTGTTAGCTTTAATAGTAAGGTTGTTAGCATCTACGTTGGCCCCACGATCCTTAACATAATTAGGGAGTACAAAGTCATGAATCATACGATCGAAAGTGTAAGAGTAGTTAAGAATGTTTACAAATGGAACCTCACGCATAAATGCATGAACATTTACAGGAACAATGTTCATATCCAAGATGTTTGCAGTACGCATATCCTTACGATCACCTGAACGATCAGCGCGAACGTCTGACTTGATAGTATTAGCAAGAGTTTCCTTGTTCTTCTCGTAATTAGGATTCTCAGCTAAGTTCAATACAGACTGCATACGGCTATTAACTGGCCCATTAGTTTGGAATACATATGGATTAGTGGCAGCAGCAGCAGCGCGTCGACGCAGTACACTAGCATCCCATGCCGCATTGTATCCTCCAGCACCGGCAGCAGCAGCTGCCACATGCGCACCGGCATATACAGCAGCACCACCACCTGCAGCTGGTTCTACAGCGGCTGCTGTGACATCAACAGAACTCTGAGTATCGCGATAAACAGATGATGTGTACCATCTCTGACCACTAAGTGGTTCCGCTGTGCGTCTGTATGCATACAGACGACCATGAGAAGCACCATCGTTTAGGAAACGAGCAAGCTTCACCATAAGCAGCATGCTACGGTTGTAATCAGCAGCGGACAGGTTTGAAGAACGAGAAGCACTGCGAGCATAGTTAGCATGAATCTCAGCAGCACCAGGCATGTGGTTCATAGCAGGCTCAACATCATTGCGCGCAAGCAGGAGACGAGAAGCGTAGTTGAACTTGTAAGCATCCGAACCGTTTGCAGCGGTAGGAAGTAGAAGGGTGTTGTTATCATCCCACTCGTTTGGAGCGCCGTTACAGCTGTTCTGAGGAAGCAGAACATTACTGGCAGGCATCATAGGGAGCATACCATGTTGCTGTTTGTAATCCTTACTGAAGTTCTTGCGAACATCCATGAAGTAAGGATTGGTGTCTTGAAGCTCCTTATACACACCGTCGGTACACTGCTTGATACCCTGAGCAAGCTGAGTAAGACGGTTCAGAAGACCAATTAATAGTTCGGAGTGAACCGCTGAATCTGTGGAGTAAGCTGTAAGTCGCTCACCGCCAAGTGGAGCAACACCAGCATGAAGCGCGTTCGCATTAGCGCAGTTGTTCTTCAGGCCAGTGGTCGAAATGATACGACGAAGCAGATCCGAACGGTAGTATACCTGTCCAAACAGCTTGCTGTAGTAAGGAAGGTTAGCGCGCATACGCTCCTTCATGTACTCAGGAATCTCGGTTACCGACTCATAAGCATGCAGCTTCTTCTTCAGAAGAGGGTCAATGGCATTAGCAAACTGCTTCATGACGAGAACACTCGAGTGAAACAGAACAGTGTTAGCAGGTGGGGCACCCAGTTCAGTAACTCCGGCCTGGGGGCTATTGAGATTACGGGCGTTGTCTCTAGTATCGAATACATTACCAAGTGCCTTGTTCTGAATGACTTCAAGTGACGCAGCACCGTTCATGAATGATTCCACAAGAGGCATGTAGAATTTCTGTGTACCGTTATCCATATTATCATGAAGATAGCGATGAACCAACTGGTTGAAACGAACAAGAAGCGAGTTGTTGTTCGGAGTACCAAGCTTCCATTCATTGAGAACCTTTGGATCAGCTGGGTTGTTGTTACTAGCAACACCGGCAAAAGCAATAACTGGAGCAGCTACAACAGTTTTTACTGTTCCGAATGTGGAACCACCAGCACCAGCGTTGAGAAGACCACCAGACTTCAGATTGAGAATAGATTCCTTTTGGTCAAGATCTGCATCAGTAGCCTTAACTGTCAGGCCCAGAACATTGAATGGGAAGGTCTTAAGATCGTTAATGACATAAGAGTTACCTGTGTTTTGAGCATAGTTTTCATTCCAGAACACAAGCTCGTTAAGAGCAGGTGCCATAGTTGCACCAGTACCTCCATCAGCAATAGCTGCTGAGCTACCAGCACGTTTAAGTGTGGTTTGCAGGTGGTTACTAATACCAACATCAAGCCCAGTACCATCACGGTTTTGGAACAGACGTTGAACCATGTGCTCCTCGAGCCATGCAACCGAACCAACATTGGCGACGGCCTCGTACTTATCAAGCAGTGCCTTCTCCTTAGCAAAATCAAGACGGAGCTTGTTAAGGTTGTTCTTAACACTTTCAAGAAGATCCATAGACATATCTTGTAGGCGAGAGAAATCAACATTAACTGTGCCAGTAGTGCCGACATTAACAGTCACTAGACCGTGACTGTTGGCAGTCAGATCTAGAATGGCTGATAGGTGATCACGCAAAGCTCTCGACCACTCAACCTGATTTAGCGCCAAAGCAATACCAGCTGCAGCACCAGCACCAGCACGAGCACCAGCAACAAAATTACCCATATACATAGCCAGACCATTAGTAGCATCAGCATCTAACTTATTACCAAGTAAAGCACTTGCAAACTTGTTAAGATCCACATTATCAGTCATTGCATTAGGATAAATTGTTCTGAGGAACAACTGATAGTCAGCAAAAGCAGTACCAGCAGTATTAATTTGAGCACCAGCAGCACCAGCAGCAAAAGCAGCAGCAAAAGCAGCAGCAATAGCACGAGCACGAGCAGCACCAGCTGCTGCTGCTGGTGCTCGTGCTGCAGCAGCAGCACCAGCTGCACGTGCTGCAGCACCAGTTGCAGCACGTGCTGCGCTCCAATCAATGATGTTCTTGAACGACACACCATGAACCAAGCTGTTGAATTGATCCACAACTTGGTAAATATTAGTTAGAGCCAGAAGAGGTGCAGCAACGGATTCATGGAGCATAATAAGCTTATCAGCCGACGCATTCACAACCTGGGTACTACCCTGAATCATATTCAGAACAACCTTGTATTGATCCGACTCTCCACGAGCATTATTTACATCCTGACGGTATGCATTAAGGGTGTCCCGGAATGATAGATTGCGATTGACACCAATTGCTACACCATTATTACCAGCCTGGAATTGCTTAAAGTCGGCATCCATACGCAGACGAAGTTTCTCAATCTCTTCCTGAAGACGAACTGCGTTACGGGTTTTACGTACCTTAACCTTATCGGCAACAGTTACGAAACGGTCACTTGGTGCAGCATTGCGACCAAACTGGTCATCAGCATTAAGAATATCATAATCCAGAGGATCATTGTTATAATTAGGATCATCAACTGATCCTTCAACTAGGTACTTACGACGATTCTTAAAGTATTCGTTAATCTCCTCTTGCTTAAGGAAGCCAAAGATTCGGTTCATTTCCATAACAAAGCTGTTAAGAATATTACGACACGTAGCCTTATTATACTTGGACTTGTATGCCTTATAAATCTTGTTAATCGACTCAATCATATGCTGGACCTGAGTTTCAGTATAGTTACCGCTCTCGATATACTTAGCCTTATCGAAGATAAGTTTAATAAAGTCTGACCACATACCATCTACCGCAGGTACAATAGAAAGAACCCAATCCTTGGGTGTCGCACCAATAGGGGCGCCATATTGTGATTGACGGTTCTGCTCGAAGCCAAACATCTCGCGATACCATTCGGCAAGAAGTGGTAGACGCATGTAAAGTTCGATAGCTTCTGGTACAACCTTGACTGACTGACGTGACGCACCACCCAGAATGGTACGAAGTGGGTTCAGGCTATCGCTGTTGTTACGGTCGACAGTGGGTCGGTTAAATAGACGATACGCATCAACAACTGTGAATACCTTGCATACAATAGACTTAACCGTCATAATGAAAAGCTTGTCTGTATCGTACATAGAGTCGAGCCAACCAGCAGAGTCGACACGCATCCCAGACTTACTAGCATCATGATACTTCCAATCACTAGTGGTTCTTGATGTATCAGGCAGACTGGCCATAGCGATTGCCGACATCTTATTAAGTCGGGAACCACCATGTGCGTCTGTAGCAGCAACGCCTGACACAATACCATAGACACCTCGCTGTCCAGCAGTTGCTCTAACTGCACCGGCTACATCAATAGTCGCTGATACGTTAGCTTGGTAACCAAGAGCGTTTCTAATGCCATTCATTTCTAGACGACGGCGAGTTGGGTGTACTGAAGGAATTGCGACAGTTTGGTATTTCTCTTCAGTAACAACACCTAAATGACCAAGTCCTGTAGTTGTAATATTAGTGGGTGCAAACCCAGAAGTGAAGGCACTAGCTGTAATATATTCTGTAAGAGCATTAAAGATTTGACCAGGGTTCATGAATGTCTTGCTTGCGGGGTCAAGATCACCAAACTTACTTCCAACTGTGGCGAATGCTGAGATGATGTTCTCCAATGCACGCATAGATTTGACAGTTTTCTCACCTAGAGACATCATACCCTCAACTAATTGATCAGAATCGTTATCCGATACTGGGCGTCCAATAGTTGGGTTGCCTGGGTACTTGACAGCAGTGGCATTGTCGAGCCATCCATAGTAGTGCCCATTTTCTTCAGTAGGAAGTTTCGACAGCTTACCCTTAGCATCCAGGATACCAGCATCAGAATACCCAACATCTCCAATAGCATCAACTTGATTAGGGAATGATTCGAATAGAGCAGCAAGGTTGTCACCGGAGCGATCGTTAAACCACTTAGCAACAAGTTCGACTTGATCAAGCATCTTCACAACTGAACCGATAGCATCTGGGTGGCGTGCAATACCGTCAGCGAAACTACGCAGGTATAGATCAATAGCCTGTGCGACCTCGACCATCTTTACCTTGGCATCACGCTGCTTTTTCCACAGTTTGACATTAGCCTTGTATGCATTAGTACCACTATCAGCTACAGCACCATTAGCAGTTCTAAATTGATCCCACAAGTACTTAATGCGGTGTCCTAGAGTGTGTTGATCGGCAGCGGGTGCGGCACCCCCTGGGTCGTTCACATTTTCAGGGTTGGACTTCTCAATCAGATCCTGATATTCCTTCTTAATCTTGGAGATTAACCAACCAGCTTCCTCACCTAGAACAGCTTCATAATCCTTACCGAAGTGCTCCATCTCAGTGGCGACGCGCGATAAGTTAGTCTTGATGTGTGCGATATCATAACGATAAGCCATTTCCATCTTAAGGCGCTCAAACTCAACGAAGCTATTACTGCCAAGCTCACCTGCCCCATCACCATCACCGCTTCCAAAGAAGTCGCGAGCTTGCCCGCGGATATGTGCGGACACATCCTCTGGGCGATCGATATGGATTTCCGAAAGGCTGTCCACGATGTTATCACTAAAGCTATCAATAGCCTTAATACATGCCTTAATGGCCGATGACATGCTGTTAAACGCCTGGCCACCTGGTCCCTTGGCAAGGGGTTCAATCGCAAGATTGACAAGACGATACTTGTTCATAAATACCTCGCGCCTGTTCTTGCTTGTGGCATCCTTAGCATAGCCACTAAGAGCAACATGAAGATTCTCTTGATTCATAGACGGTAGATCGTTAAAAACCTTGATGAATCGATCGAGATCATCCGTAACAGGGATAGACTTGTCAATGGCCTTAGCAACTTGATCACCAGTCGTTACGATAGTACGGTAGTGTGCAAGCAGAAGTTTCTTGAAGTCCTTAAGCAGAAGCTTGCGATACTTCTCCTTCTTCTTGATCTTCTTACTCAGAGACTTCTTAGACCAGTATGCTGGGAGATCATCATCATCCGAGTCGTCACCACCTAGAATATAATCGGCATCGGCGACACCCGAACCGGCAGAATCGTTACCACCTAGACTATCATGATCGCTACCACCAAGGGATTCGACATCAGAGTCATCGCCACCCATTGCATCGGTGTCACCGCCACCGCCACCGCCACCGCCACCGCCACCGCCACAGCCACCGTAAGCTTCAAGGCCACCCTTGATCTTCTTAGCAATAGCATTATGATCGTAATCATGCTTATAAATAATCTCAGCAGCGGCCATCATCTTGTCAAGCTCGCGGCTTGAAGGACTCTTCTTCTGAATGTGATCGAATACACGAAGACGCAGATCAGTAGCGTTCTTAGCGTTGCGGAACTCACTTACCTTCATGCCGAGGGTCTTAAGAGCCTTCTCGATGACGGCAGCGGAGTGTGCAACAGAGCTGACACCCGTAAGCATATAAGCAATCTTAGTGCCGAACTGATCAGAGCCAAGGTCCTGCTTAAGATCCTTAAGGATCCCTTGGAAGTCCTTGTTAGACTCGAGGAGGCCAATCAGTTCCTTACCAGTAGGACCAATAGACACGTTAAGCATGTTGCTTACCATGGCCATCTGGCGATCCAGTTCAGACTTAAGCTGAAGATAGAAGGATTCAACTTGATCAGCCTTCATCTTAAGACCGGAGTCACCAGATGCGTCTACTAGCTCCTTCTGCTTCTTGTACGATGCCTCAATATATTTATTAAGAGCCTGCATGTTGCGGAGAACGCGGAGAACGTCACCAGCAACCGACATGAACTCTGTGTGCAGGCCTTGAAGAAGACTGTGCATCACCTCACCTACGGCCTGCACCTTGTTACCAGGGGATGCTTCCGAATCGATGATGTTGCTACCGTAGTGCTTGTTAAGAGCGCTAGCGATAGCATTTACGACAGCTGTTTGCTTGCTTGAGCTGCTGTTAAAGCTCTTGTTAAAACCCTTACCCTTGCGAGGATCCGGCACGACACCAGCGAGGTGCTTTACCACATCAGCGATTGGTGCTGTCTGGGCATACTTACTACCCTTAAGCTTAAGAGCGCGGAACACATCTTCGGCGATGTTACGGATCAGACCTTCCTTAGCTTTGGAGTAAGTGCTGTTGCCGTAGTCCTGAAGGACATCCTTGCCACCGAGAACATACCCGCCTTGGACGCCATCGGCGCCACCCGTGATAGAACCGGCACCGACAACTACATTAGCACCGAAATGCTCTGTAAGTTCCGTGGCCATCTTTGTTGAGAGTCCAGGCACCAGAGAGGTAGACAGACCATCCTTAGCGGTCCGAACATCGTACAGTTTCAAACATTCTTGCGAGTTTGCTTGTCCCATGTTGTTTGTTGGAGATGTATATAGTAGTACTAAAAAATTATCTTTAGAAAAAAAAATAACTAAACTATTAGAAAAGTGATTTAAATATTATGCTGATCTTTATCTTACATTAATCCAGACTTGCTGGGTCATCTACATCAAGTACTGGATTTAAGAGTTTATCCAACTCCACTAAAAACTTATCAATTTCCGCTTGACTCAACCAAACCTTTGTTAGGTTATGTACAAAATTCTTAATTTTGCGATACCCGGCACGATTGTGATTTGTGAAATCAGGTGGGCGAATTGCCGTAGTTGTAATACTATTATACACTGATCGAGCGGTTGTTCGAATGGTCTCATCTGAATTTCCACGTCGTTGTAAATTACTAACTAGTGTTGGGTGTGATGGGACCGGTTGAGCTAGATTATCATTAACAGAATCATCAGGCGGAATATCATCAGGCGGGTTTTGATGAATTAATACCTCCCTTGCATTTCGATCATTAACAACAAATCTATCCGGGGGTTCTGTCTCATCGTGTTGATTAGTATGTTCGTTGTTTTGATTCTGATTGTGCATAATACTTTGCATAATAGCAAACGGGTTACCTTGTGTCATACTAGCCATAAGATCTGCTAATGCTGTAGCATTCGCGGGTGGTCTTTGAATTGGTTGCGGTTGCGGTTGCGGTTGCGGATTCACATTAGATCTAATCCTCTGAGCAGGCTGTGGTTCTTGAGGTGGTTGCGGTTGCGGATTCACATTAGATCTAATCCTCTGAGCAGGCTGTGGTTCTTGAGGTGGTTGTGGTTGCGGGTTAACATTAGACCTTACGGTATTTAAATTAATAGGTGGAACAGGTCTTGGAGCAAGTGTTCTTCCGATATCTCCCAAAATACTACTTAGCGTATCCTGAGTAATTGGTCCAGGGTTCTGTACGGCTTGTGCGATTCTACTCATGATGCGTTGAACATCACCATTTCTTTGAGCATCGGGCGCTTGCTGTGGTGCTATTTGAGGACTGAGAGCTGTTGGCTGATAATGAGCCTGTCCTAATGTAGGACCAACAGAAGCAGCTGTTCTGTTTTGCTGTTGACTCACGCTTAAAAATAGTCTAATAGTTTCAGTTGTAATCAGATTACTAGCTTCAAACTCTGATACGATGTATCCTTGAACAATGGAGATAAAATCTTGTAAAAGACTTTGCCTAAAATTCTGAACTTGACCAACACTCGGTCTAATACTAAGATATACATTAATTAGTTTGTGTGTCCCATAATAAACATCGATCCGACTCGGACCATCCACAGGGGCTAGTCGAACATGTGCAATCCTACTTGATGACATGGCTATATAAAATATATTAGTCTAATGTTTAATTTACAATAGTCTGGAAATATACTTGGATTATTTGATTTAATTTTCTTTTTCTTTTTAATTTATATAACTTATAGTATATTACTAAACTACGATGAGTAAGCGTGTAAAAAAACATTGCAGCATCCTGAATTACATCCGACGTGCCGATGAGGACTTATATGAGCTGGTGCAAGATCTTTGCATTGGTCGCATGTTGGTCCCTCGCAAGGGCACACCGGGTCTGACTTTTCTCCGCCCCGACAAATCTTTGATGGCCAAGATTAAGACTATGGCCACTGGTGACGATCCTGAGGAAGCTGTTGCTGTACTCCAGTCGCTTGTTCTTCTGGATAACCTCCCAACCCTCGGTGATTTCGAGGATAAGAAGGATGATATCCCAACATTCCTCCGCAAGAAGCTTCCGGTCGCTTCAGTTGACGATAAGAAGGTTTTACTTAATAACGGAGCGGCGATTACTCTTGATAAGGATTTCGAGCACCGTAAGGATCGCCCTAACATGACCGTGTATGTTATTAGCAAGGCTCTTGTTCCTACTGATACCGCTGCATCGGACTTCTCAAACGCTAAGCCCAACAACAACCGCAAGGTTAAGGGTGGTGCTGAGTACCAGAACAACAAAAAAGCGCTGTTTGAGAATGTACTTGCCCGTCATTGCGACCCTAATAAGATGAAAAAGGGTAACCCGGCTCTTGAAGTGCTTTGCTCACTATGTGATTTTGTGAAGAAAACAAGAGGCAGCGGTAGTGAAGACTATCTAGCGATTACCTCGCAGCTATCATGGGATACAGTTGCATCACTTGCAATCATTCTTCAGCCTTATCGCGGAGAAAACCCTGATCTAACTTATGTTCCGAACGAACTCTTCACTGCATGGGTTGACAATTCTAGCTTAACAGTATCTAGTGAAAACGCTATGAACACTATTAACGATATCTTTTACTACCATGATAATCCAGTATCGATGTATACTGGACATATGGCGCATGGAGAGGAATGCAAAATGGGAGATTATACAGATTTTCGCGCGGCCGCATGCGAACAAGCATCTAAGCTAAGTGTTGTGTCTCAAATCGCTGGAGTATACACGCAAATGAAGGGTGTAATTGGGTCACAAAAACGCCGCAACGTACTCAGCAATGGTAAACTTGCTCTTGCTGAATCAGAACTGCGTGTGTTTTCAGCAATTCTTCACGATTCTTCGATAGGATGCTTTGAAATGGATGAAGCTAAGGCGTTGTATACAGCAAAGTTTAATCTTATTGAGCCATACATGGTGAATCAGAAAAAGCACATTGATATGAGTAATATTGGGTTCTATTTCTCAAGCGCATATCTTATTGTTCGTTCTGATGCACTAGTATACTGCCCCAACACTACCGATGGTAAACCACTCAGTTCCATTGCTGATGAGAATTCTCTGATCCGTCTTGATTACGACCTTGAACAACAGCTACGTAACTCTGAATGTTTTTCAACACGCGCTGAGGAACTTGATCGCCTCGAGGAAATGCTTAGTGCGTGGAGAGTATCAAGAGCTCCAGTTGTGTCAGCACCGGCGACTGAACCAGTCGAATAAATCAAAAAACTAATAACTTTATATTTTTTGAAATTTGATTATAAACATATAACTAAACTAAGTTACTAGAGACGATGCCGACATTTATCAGATGCCCGGAATGTGGATTCTGCATTGGGAAATATATTGAGTTCATTGATAAAGCTAAACAAGCCGTCTACGAGGAGAAGGTGTTCTCGAGTAAGGAATTCAGTTCGTATGATCCAGAGAAAATGGGTTTTAACGCGTTGATCACACCTAGTCTAGAGCCGCTATTTGATGCGGTAGGAATTGAGAATCGATGCTGTCGAATGCACATCGTGTCAAAGACTGGGTTTGATAAGCTGTACCGTTAAATTAAGAGAATTCTAATTTTTTTGACATTGTATAATGGTTAATGTCGATGATTCGGGCATCTGCACATATGTAAATATTACCTTTTAGACATAATATCGGATATACGACATACCACTCTAGGTTGAAAATTGAATTCCATATTCAATTCTATAACACAGACTACTAGCACATACTTACATACATACCTTACATAAACACCTTACATAAACACCTTACATACACACTAGAAAACATGGCTACCCAATTTATCGCACCGCGGGAAGTAATCGAGGTCAAGGAGCAGTTCCCTGACGAAAACATTCTGATCCTTGATACAGAAAACACTAACAAGGCTAAGGGAAGTGATACTTATTTCATCCCGGTGCTGATTAAGCGTCTGGTAGGAAAACCCACTCGATGCAGTCTTAAAATCACTAAGCAGATTATTGCTAGTAATGCCAAGATTGGATTCGGAGTTAAGCCTAAGGATGCTAAGGATGTCCGCGTGACATTCCGCAAACTGGAGGCAAAGGATCTGGAGGATACCGATTATCCTGAAGAGAACCATACGGCACTTCTTAAATTCAATGATGACCTGATCAAGGCTAAGGAGATTCTCGCTAACGAGTATGCGGCTCTGGTTGAGTCTGATGTCCTCGAGTACGAGGGAGATAAGTTTGAGGTTGGCAGTTGCCGTACTGTTCATAACTTCCGCCAAACGACGCGTAAGGCATCCAAGGAGGAGATTGCTGCTGATAAGAAGCTTCCTAAGGAGGACCGTCAGGTAAGCAAGGATAAGAAGCTTCCTCTGCCTATGACTCTGTACCGCACTAAGCTGTCTGCTGATATCAAGAACGGGCAGAAGATTGGTCAGTACACGAAGAAGGGTCATCGCTACATCGTATTTGATGCGCGCAAGGCCAAGAAGAACGGAATGAAGCCGGTAGTTGCCAAGGTTCGCAAGAACGGCAAGCTGGTTGATCTCACAACTGACAGCGCTAGGAACTTCGTGACTTACATGTCGCTGGTTGGTGGTGTTGAGAACTATGAGTGCGTCTGTCTGAGCAGTTTCGGAATTAGCTTCATTGTTAAGTTCCGTGACCTGCATGTGTGGCCACACAAGCAGATGAAGACACAGACACTCGACGAGGAGGACTTCGATGGTATGGCTATGATGGGTACCAGTGGTTATGATTCGGATGCTGAGATCGAAGAGCCAGAGTCTAAGTCTGGCGATGAGTCTGATGACTTTGACGAGGGACCGGAGGTCATCGCTACTAAGAAGTCTAAGAAGTCTAAGAAGTCTAAGAAGAAGCCTGAACCTAAGTCTGACTCGGAGTCAGGTGAGGAGTTCATGGATGACGAACCCGAAAGCAATGCTGAGGAGTCGGAAGCTGAGGAGTCGGAAGCTGAGGAGTCGGAAGCTGATGATGATGCCGAAGCGTCTGACGATGAGGATTATGAGCCTCCCAAGATGAAGAACCGTACTAAGAAGTCGAAGCTGAAGTCTAGTCGTAAGTAATTGTAAATCAGAAAAAAGAATAACTGAACTAATAGATCTTTAATAGATCTTTAATAGATCTTTAATTTTTTACTGTTCTGAAAGTAATACTAATACGAATACCACGCTTAACAAGTTTGCCGTTAATTATATCTGACTTACGAGCGGGAATCGCATGCGACCAATGGTAGCGAGCTTCTCCACTCATGACCATAAGAGAACGAGGTTCGAGAACTTTTGTTTTTTCTTGTGACCCATGCTTAAAACACATAACAATAGGTGACATGAGAGACAGAACATAAATAGCATCATCGAAGTGTTGAGTGTTGTCGATGTGGTAACTAATACCTTCACCTGGGTTATAATGATTAATGATACATTGATCGGCGTCAATACCTAGTTTATTCATAAGGTTTACTAGGAAGTCAGGCATTGGATCGGCATCTTTAAGAGTCCTATTTTATAATAATATGTTTTACCATATTGTTTAACATAGCGCTTCATCATTACAGACCAATCAATAGCATTGATATGGGTAAGAAGATCACCACTGGTTTTTTCATCGATAGCATCTGGTGTATATTTTAGGCCCTTAATATTGGACATGATGATTATATGATTTGTATACCTAGTTTATTAAAAAAAGAATAATTCAAATTTACTTAAAGGCCTTAGAGAATGTCTGAATGTCAGCAATGCATTCATCGATCGCATTGAGTAGAAGGGTATTGCAATCAGCATGCTTCAGGCGGACGATACCAACCTCATTATCAAGACGCTCAACAGCCGGAGAACAGAAGAGAATGTTGTTGTCTAGGACATAACAGCGATGTGCTAGCATGTTACTAAGAGTGATGTACTCGTTGTGAAACTTGTAAGTTACGATATCATCACTGATAGAAACTTCGAAGCCCTCAGTGTAATAGTACTGCTTTGTCTGGTCACTCTTAGCGTATGTGCTGACGAAATCCTTGGCTCGCGCAAGTTTACTCATTAGCGTTTCAACAAGTTTGTCAATAACACCTTTAGGAGAAATGTTACCGCATGTTTTGAAGCTTAGTGAAAACTTACTTGGGTCATACTCCATAGACCGTGTGCCCTTACCGGTGAACTGGTCAAATGGTTCAACTCCCATAATATCATAAGTAACATTGTCGAGAAGCGTGAACTTGCCAGCATCATACTTAGAATAACCTTCAAGAAATGTTATTTCGTCAATCCGTACAAACTTACCAGGGCGGAGCGAGATGATTGCGATGTTGCTATCGGGAATAAGTTCCCGAATTGATACATCCTCAGCAGCTCCGCGCTTGGTCTTACGCTTGGCACTCTTAGGAGATTTGCGTGGGGACTTGGGTGGATCTTCCGATTTAGACTCCGCAGTGCTCTGTTTGCGAGTATTCGATTTGCTGATTGTAAGATCGCTTGCCTTAACATCGATAACATCGTTAGTATCGTTATATTTATAAAGAGAGATCTTTTTACCAGCGAAATTTTTACCGTCTTGGTTAATAGGAAGTAGTTCGATATTTTTTTGAAGAACATCAGTAAGAATAAACTCATCATCTGTCGTGAGTACTTCATCATCAAAAGTCAGACAACGAGTATGCAGTTCTTCGATAAGCACCCGGCGAATAGCATTAGCCATTGACGAGCTTGTTTTATCGAGGACAAACGAAACCTTATGCCACTGAGTCTGAGGTAGGAGCTTCATCGGGTTTTTAGTCCCGTACTTCTCCATGAGTTTCACGAATGGCGCAAGCTTTTTCTCATCATTAGTGCGTTTCTCGATCTTGACATTGGAGACTTCCATTCTGTCAGTATATAGAGTTAATAATAATATATTAATTCACTTTTCAAATGAAAATTCCATTAAATATACAACTTAGTTTATAATATACTAATAAAATGGTAGTGCAAACTGCAGAATTACTACTCAATGATACGCCCTCGAGGTATAATAAGGACCTGACGGATTTCCTAGAGCGGAATATCCAGACGATTATTACAAAGGGTCAAATCAAATTTCGCTTTCGGATCATTAAGCCGTCAGAAATTAGTAGTTTGCGCGCGAAGGGCGTGAAGAGACTGCCGGCAATGATGCTCCAAAACAGACCATACATTGGGGTACCAGTTATCGTGGAGGAGCTTCGGAAACGAGTCAAGCGCAGCAAATCTACAGCAGCACCTAAGTCAGAGGAGGAAGTGCTCAATGATTACTTTAACGAAACTCTAGGCAACATCAAGTATGACGACGAAGGAAAACATATCCTACCGCAGGATGATGGTGATGATGATGACCGTGCTAATCTTGGTAATCTATATCAACAGGAGATGAAGCGTCGTGAGGGTGGTGATGATGATGGCGGTAACCGTGGTGGTCGCGGCGCCAACAGAAGAGGTCCGCCTAAACCAGATCGTTATGCGCAGCAAGACAATGACTACGAAGAAGACACTGGTGGGTACGGTGATACTATGAGACCTGGTCGAGCACCTGCTCCAGCACCAAGACTCGATAACATCGAACATGCAGAAGCAGGTGATCCAATGGCAACGCTCAATGCTATGAAACCAAAAAACGGCAGGCAGTCTCAAGATGATGACATGATGCGCACATTGTTAGAACGCATGGGCGGTGATGGTGGGTTTGATATTTGAATAAAAAATGAATTATTCTTTTTAATATCATAAACTAAGGACAATGACTGATAACAATCCTATAGAGAACAAATCAGAAACAACTATTGAAAGCTTATCGGCTCGTATAGATGAGCTTGAAACATTGCTAAAAGCTTTTATGCTTGATGCTAAAGCAAGACATTATCCTAGACTAAATGAATATATTAATGGGCACTACTGGATGTACTGCTCTAAATGTAAGACCTATGACATGGTGAGTGAGGGACTTAAGAATCGCAAAGCTTCTTGCAATCGATGCTATATGAATCAGTGCCACTATCAAAGGCATGGTATTAAATGTGCAACTGCCGTAACGACTACTACTGAATGTGATAGATTTCCATCATGTGCAGAACATAAAAAAATGTGTAACTGTCGTAAATGTAATTAAATTCGTTCACTTGGTTCAAGGTAATCCATCTCAAGCTTCTCAAAGTAATCTTCTTCAGAATTTAAGTTAGCAATGCGCTTAGTTTCTCCATTAGATTGCTTCTTAAATAGGCCCTTCTGATTCAGGAGATAACCTTTCTTTTTTGCTATAGCGCGCATGCGAATATTAAACTCCTTACTACCTGTTGAGTATAGTAGCATAGGGATCTGGTTATCAGGTTCAACTCGAAAGACATCGAGCTTATAAATACACGGGGCAGATCTTTTAAGTAGTTCAGTACAATCTAGGATAAAAGACATTTTATCTCTTCCTTGACTGTACGGATAAACAGTAAGCTTCTTCTTGAGCTTTGTAAGATATTTATTAATGATATCTTCGTCCATGCTAGTAATCATAATGTCGATGTCGCGACTAGTTGGTTTGCCGCGACGATAGCTACCGACAAGAGTAATGTTGTATGTAAGCTTAAGTTTCTTTTCTAGCTTAGCAATGTCAGCGTGTGGAATCTCTTGATTAGGTTTAAGCTTAAGATAAAGCTGAGTTTCCTCAGGGAGTTTGGCAAGCCACTTCTTCATGTGAAGTTGGTTGATTTTGGTGAGGCCATCGTCGATCAGAACCTGTGCCTTCTCTGGGCCAATACCCATAAACCCCACAAGCTGTTTAAGAAGTTTGCTAGCAGCTGCTGCAGTTAGTGTTACAGGTGTATCATCCTTCTTAACTACTTTGCGTTTGACTTTTACTTTGGTCTTTGTCTTGACCTTCTTAACTTTCTTCAGCGCTTTGCCATTAAGCAGATCAGTAGCAATACCAGTCATGTAATCGCTAAGGTCCAAATCATTAATACCATCTTCCGTCACCTTGGTCTTGGGATCGAGATCATTAATCTTAGCAACAACCCTATCATAACTCCTAGCGCGATAGACTGCGGACGAAGAGCCAGACCCTGAGATCTCTATGGACCTATCCTTAAACAATTGTGCGAGTTCACCGTACTTCATGATTATATATTATAAAAAAGAATAGTTCAAATTTAAATTAGATTATTTCTTAGATTTGCGTTTACGTTTGCGTTTGCGTTTGCGAGAACGAGAACTCTCACGCTTAGGTTTAGCTTTCGACTTAGACTTAGACTTAGAACGAGAACGAGAACTCTCACGCTTAGGTTTAGCTTTCGACTTAGGTTTAGCTTTCGACTTAGAACGAGAACTCTCACGCTTAGGTTTAGCTTTCGACTTAGAACGAGAACTCTCACGCTTAGGTTTAGCTTTCGACTTAGGTTTAGACTTAGGTTTAGACTTAGAACGAGAACGAGAACGA
>Ga0307980_1000131_pt1 | contig 36267 bp, 35 predicted proteins | sample OrgLakmetage1060_FD_201817 | JGI IMG/M metagenome (GOLD analysis project Ga0307980, IMG submission 201817) | Saline water microbial communities from Organic Lake, Antarctica - #1060 | ecosystem: Environmental > Aquatic > Non-marine Saline and Alkaline > Saline | place: Antarctica: Organic Lake... | reverse complement strand
AAAAATCAAAAAGCAGAATAAGGATCGTTTCATATTATGTAGCTGTACATCACGTATCATAAAGGGTGGAATTAATTCCACCTTTTATGATAACAAGATATATATTGTATTACTAAAACTCCGCCTTGCGTTTTTCTAAAAATGCTGTTGTTCCCTCTACTTAGTTGTAAGCTCTTTAAAATCTAAATTAGCTATAGTTTTGTCAGAATCAGATAGTCTTTGTCGACAAGCCACCATAAAAATCAAAAAGCAGAATAAGGATCGTTTCATATTATGTAGCTGTACATCACGTATCATAAAGGGTGGAATTAATTCCACCTTTTATGATAACAAGATATATATTGTATTACTAAAACTCCGCCTTACGTTTTTCTAAAAAGGCCGTTGTTCCTTCCACAAATTGATCGGTACCAAAACAAGAGCCAAAGTTATCGATCTCTACTTGATAGCCATCTGTTCCATCTATAAATCCAGCGTTTACCGCATCTATTGCTGCACTTATGGCCATTGGACTATTTCTCATGATCTTAGAGGCTAATTTTTCACAAGTTGGTATCAGCTCTTCTAGCGTTACCACATGATTCACGAGTCCGTAAGAATGTGCCGTTGCAGCATCTATCATTCCTGCGGTCATGATCATTTCCATAGCGCGACCTTTGCCCACCAGTTGCGGTAAACGTTGTGTACCACCATAACCAGGAATCACACCTAAAGAAACTTCAGGAAGTCCTAGTTTTGCATTGTCGCTTGCCACTCTAAAATGTGCTGCCATAGCAAGCTCAAGACCACCGCCTAATGCAAAACCATTAATGGCTGCAATCACCGGAGTAGAGCAATTTTCTATTGCATCAAAAAGCGATTCTTGTCCTTTTCCAGCCAGTCTTTTTCCTTCTTCTGGAGAGAAATCAGCAAATTCTGAGATGTCTGCTCCAGCTACAAATGCTTTTTCTCCACTTCCTGTTAGAATAATGACTCTGGTATCTGCATCTTCTTCGGCAGTAGATATCGCCTCGCTCAATTCCTCAATCGTCGCTTTGTTGAGTGCGTTGAGTTTATTAGGGCGGTTGATAGTGATGGTAGTGATGTTATTTTCGGTAGTAACTAGAATAGTATTCATGAATTGATTTTTGTAGTTGACACTTACAAAAATAGAGCAAAATTAATCGGCTAGCCAATAGTTGAGTTGAAACAGGATTAAAAATCATAAGTAAAGCCAAGAGGAAAGAAAATCAGAAGCTTCAAGTTATATCATCTACAGAGACTGCTTACTGGATTCCAGATAAATATAGCACTTACATTTGGCTTTTTTTGGGAACTTTGAAGCCAAGTTTTCTGGAATGACAAATTAAAACTTCACATCGTTAATCTTTAACCGTTACTTAAATAGCTGTATTTTAAATCTCTGCTTTAAACAGATATCGCCATGGTGGCAATGGATAGTTGAATACCTGGGTTTTTGTGCAACTCTTTAGCGCAAAGTGCGAGAGTCGTCCCAGTAGTAATTACATCATCCACGAGAAGAATGTGCGTTCCTCGAGGGATTTGTTCCATGAGTTCATAAGGCGATTGGGTTTCATCACTGCGTTTTACTTGTCCCAATTGAGCTTGATTAATGGTGTTGCGGCTTTTGATGAGCACGCTTTCGCGAAAGCGAGCCCCCAGAGCAACTGCCAGTTCTTTTCCAAAACCATCTACCTGGTTATAGCCTCTTTTTGCACGTCGTTTAGGATGAACGGGCACAGGAATTACCAAGTCGATGTCTTGAAAAGCAGGATCGTTTTGAAGTGCCGCAGCTAGCCATTTACCTAAAAAGGGGCTGACTTCTTCCCGGCCTTGGTATTTTAATTGATGGATCAATTGCTGTACGACACCTATTTTTTCATAATAAAACAAGCTGGTGGCCGTTTGTACATCAGCGCGAGCAAAGAAGAGTTCTTTCACTTTATCGTCTTTTTCCAAATGATTAAGAGCTATGGGGATTTCAGACCTGCAAACAGTGCATATCACTTGCTCTCCTGTTGTTAAGCTACGAGTGCAACCCATGCAAACTACAGGAAAGAATAAGTTAATAAAGTCAGAAAACCACGTCAGAACAAATTATTTTTTAGATTCGTACGTTATAAAGATAAACAACCCCACATGGCACAGCAAAAAGACAACCGTATTCTTAAGGTTTTATTAGGAATTTTTATTCTATCTCTTTTAGGATTAGGAGTGTGGTCGTACAACACTTACAAAGAAAACGAAGGTATTAAGATCGCATTAAACGATGAGAAAGCACAGATTCAAGAGGAATTGGACAACATCTCATCAGAATACAGCATCGAGATTGAAAAAGGAAATGCACTAAGTGCCGACCTTACCGATGCGAGGGATCGCATTACACGATTGGTTGATAGTGTAAGCAAACTAAAGACTGATGTAAAAGTGATTTCTATATTGCGTAAGGAATTAAGCAATATTAAAAAAGACCGTGATTTGCTTCAAGACCGCATCAATACACTAGAAGTAGTGAATCAGAACCTAGCTTTAGAAAATGAAAATACGCTAGCAGCTTTAAATACCGAGATTCTAAAAAGTCAAGACCAAAATTCAACTATAGCTAATTTGAATTCTAACATGGCTCGGGCATCGGCATTGATTCCTACCAATTTCACTCCAGTAGGGGTTATTGTAAGAAACTCGGGTAAGCAAATAGAAAATGATCGAGCACGTCGTGTAGACGATATTAAGGTCTGTTTTACGCTTCCAGAAAACCCATTAGCAACAGTAGGTGTGACTACTTTTTATCTTCAAGTTATCAATCCAGATAATAATGTGTTGGGAGAAAATAAAACGAAAGAGTTTGATGGGCAAAAGTTGACCTATTCCAAAGTCATTCAGTTCAATTATAAAGGAAAAGAATTAGATCTCTGCGAACTCGTTAATGCAAATGAGGATGCCATCATTAAAGGTCGTTATAGAATCAATTTATATAATGGACCTATACGCGTGAGCAGTAATGAGATGACATTGAGATAGTTTTTCAATATTATAATTTTAAAGCACGCTTTTAAGCGTGCTTTTTTGTTGCTTTAAAAAAGAGGACTCCCATAAAAGTAGTAGTATTGTTTCTCTTAAAATTCTAGTCGTGAAAAATAAAGAAGGATTTAGGAACTTTTGTTATCAGCTCTCTCCTATGAGTCGATTCCTACTGCATAAAATATTTTTTTACCTCTTGATATAATAGAAACAGTAAAAGTCAGAAACAAATATGTGCCTTCCAGAGAAGCTGTTTTTACTGGAGGAATGGCTGGTCCTGAAAAATTTATTGAATAAGGAAAACTACAATTACAGTTGTTAAAAAAGTATACCGATGTGCAGCCAGATCATAAGCTGCTAGATATCAGATGTGGAATGGGCAGAACGGCTATTGCGTTTACTCCATATCTAAAAAGCAATAGTACTTATCACGGTTTTGATCCAGTAAAAAAAGGAATAGATTGGTGCAAGAGAGGGATAGGAGCAGATTTTTCAAACTTTCATTTTACTTATGTTGATCTTTTTAATGATCTCTATAAATCAAAGGGTGGTGATGCAGCTATGTTTAAGTTTCCATATTCTGATAATCAGTTCAATGTTTGTTTCACCTTTTCAGTTTTTACACATATGGCGATAAGTGAAATACAGAATTACCTAAATGAAATGTATAGAGTTTCTCATAAAGATGCCTGTTGTCTTTCGACTTTTTTCTTGTATAACTCACATAATGAGACCTATATTTCTACCAGAAGTGGATTTAGCTTCCCAATCGCGCATGACGGATATCGATTAATGCATGCTGATGTTACTGCTGGTAATATAGCAATACAAGAGGATGTTTTGCGATCGATGATTTCAACAGCTGGATTTAGAGAGATTGAAATTATAGATGGTTTCTGGAAGGATGAGAGGTATACAGGCGACAAACTGGAATATCAAGACATCGTCATCTTTAAGAAGTAAAACGAGCTGGATATAGTTATCGCATTCTATTTCTTAAAGAAAATAAAAGTTTCTGTTGAACGTGATTCCCTAGGACAACGAAATACACAAATTCACAAGGTGATCAACCTCCTTTTTTTTTACATTTGCAGCTATGGCAAACAACAACGACGATCAGTTTAAAAAAGTACTCTCTCATGCAAAAGAGTACGGATATGTATTTCAATCTAGTGAAATTTATGACGGTTTAAGTGCTGTTTATGATTACGGACAGAATGGAGTCGAATTAAAGAAAAATATCAGAGAATACTGGTGGCAAGCAATGACTCAGCTCAACCAAGATATAGTAGGAATAGATACGGCAATTTTTATGCATCCTACGGTATGGAAAGCTTCGGGTCACGTAGATGCATTTAACGATCCATTGATAGATAATAAGGATTCTAAAAAACGCTACCGTGCTGATGTTCTTGTAGAAGATTATTGCGAGAAAAACCTACAAAAAGCCAATAAAGAAATAGAGAAAGCAGCAAAACGCTTCGGTGAAGACTTTGATGCAAAAATGTATGCAGAGACCAATCCGCGAGTGATGGGTTACATGAAAAAAGCTACCGAACCTACAGCAAGACTTGCTGAGTTGCTGCAGGTGGAAGATCTTGCTGGTGTAAAAGCTCTAATAGAAGAACTAGAAATAGCAGATCCTGATACAGGTTCTAAAAACTGGACCGATGTACGTCAGTTCAACTTAATGTTCGGTACTAAAATAGGCGCCAGTGCAGATACGGCAACCGATTTATTCTTAAGGCCAGAAACGGCTCAAGGGATTTTTGTCAATTTTGCAAACGTTCAAAAATCAGGTCGTATGAAGATTCCTTTTGGAATCGCTCAGACAGGTAAAGCCTTTAGAAATGAGATTGTGGCGCGTCAGTTTATTTTCCGCCAGAGGGAATTTGAACAAATGGAGATGCAATATTTTGTTAAGCCAGGAACAGAATTAGAGTGGTTTGAAATATGGAAAGAAAAGCGCATGGCATGGCACAGGTCTTTAGGAATGGGTGATGAGAACTACCGTTTTCACGATCATGAGAAAATGGCTCATTATGCAAACGCAGCGACCGATATCGAATTTGACTTCCCATTTGGTTTTAAAGAACTCGAAGGAATTCATTCCCGTACAGATTTTGACTTGAAAGCACACGAAGAACACAGTGGTAAGAAATTACAGTTCTTTGATCATGAGGAGAATAAAAACTATGTTCCTTATGTATTAGAAACATCTATAGGTTTAGATAGAATGTTTTTAGCGGTTTTTTCTAATTCGTTGGTAGATGAAACTCTAGAAGATGGAAGTGAACGTACAGTGCTTAAATTACCAGCAGTTCTTGCTCCTGTAAAAGCAGCGATTCTACCTTTATTAAAAAAAGACGGACTTCCAGAAATTGCAAACGAAATCATAGACGAATTAAAATGGTCTATAAAAGTGCAGTACGATGAAAAAGACGCGATAGGAAGACGTTACAGAAGACAAGATGCTAACGGAACTCCTTATTGTGTGACGATAGATCACGAAACCAAAGAAGATCATGCAGTAACGGTAAGAGATCGCGACACGATGACACAAGAACGTATAGCGATTAAAGACTTGAAGAATTATTTAGAATCTCGTGTAAGCATGAGTACTTGGTTGAGAAAGATTTAGGAACTTGAACTCGAACTCGAATTTAAAAAGTGGACTACCGACTGATAGATAATAAATTACATACCGAACCTCACGAGTTTTATACTTGTGGGGTTTTATTTTTTTTATCGACCTTTTGTTTCCGCACTCTTTAGGCGATGTACTGATTTGATCGAAGTAGTTGGGGAATGGAAACGAACTTGAACTTGAATTCGAATTGGAACTTGAAAACCTTTCCCTAACCTTAAAGGGTAGGTTTTCTAAGTGGAGTTTTTTGTTTACGCACTCTTTAGGCGATGTACTGATTTGATCGAAGTAGCTTGGTGACGGAGTCTATGCAAGCAACAGATCTGAAATAACTAAAAAGCCTCGCAAGTATATACTTGTGAGGCTTTTGTTTTTATAAATTATTTTCAAAACACCCTTGTTGTTTTAATACTAAGGTTTGATTATGGTACAACTGCATCAATAACCACGCATAATTCACCTTCAAAACCGCCAGACACGGTAACGATATCAAATCTAAATTCATCACCAACTGCAGTTCCTGCGCGCTGGCAAGTAACTGTCACTTGATAATTAGTTCCGTTTATACCAAGGTTTCCAGGTCCTATGGCGTTTAAGGTCACAGCTCCAGTAGTTAAATAGATGTTTCCTGGATTAGTTGTTTCATATACTTCTACAGCAGCAACGCCAGGGCCATTATTATTGGGAAAGAGTTCTGTTTGCAACTGTGCTTCTGCTAATAGTGTTTGTGTAGTGCCATCAAAAAAGGTGAGGCCTTGATAAGTACAAAGATTTTGATTGTCAGCCATTCCATCGTCATTATCACAACTAAATAAAAGAACAGAAAGAAAAAAGTAGACGGGTAGTTTAAATAGGTATTTCATTTGTTTGATGATTAAATTTAACTGCTGATTGAGAAGGGAATTTAATGATAATTTAAAATATAATCTAAGATCAATGCTCGTACTGGCGTTTTCACTCCATGAAACTAGGAGTTCATTATTTTAACAAGATGAGATTTGATTTTATCACCTCTTCTCTAACCAGCATTTTTCCCTAACTTAGCCCGATGAATTGGTTGGACATAATTATTTGTATTGTTTTATTAATAGGCCTTTATAAAGGATACTTGAATGGTTTTTTTGTTGAGTTGACTTCGCTAATTGCTCTTATAGCCGCTATTTACGGCTCTATTTATTTTTCAAATTTTGCAGGTGATTGGTTGCGAGTACAGGTAGCGTGGGAGGATGTTTATATTACTATCGCCAGCTTTATAGTTACTTTTTTGGTGATTATTTTTGTCATTACCTATGTGGGTAAGCTGATTACCAAAGTGATAAAAACCGTTAACCTTAGTTTTATCAATAAAATTGCAGGAGCAGCTTTTGGCCTTGTTAAAATGGGCTTTTTAGCTAGTGTGATATTGATGTTTATCAATTCGGCCAGTGGAGAGTTTCATATTATCGGAAAAGACATTAAGGAGAACAGCATTGTTTATGGGCACATAGCGCCTTTAGCTCCGTTCTTACTTCCTAAAATCCTAGAAGAGGCAGATCGGGTGGACAGACAGTTGCGCGGTGATGGTCTTGAAGATATAGATGGAGATCAAGAGGACCTCGAGCAACCTCAGGACTCTACAGGTTTTAGCTTTTTCTAGATTTCTAACTTTAAGGAACTTATTTTTATTATTCCGCTTTCGCGAAAGCGGAAGTTCAAAACACGCTCAATTATTGGTTTAAAAACGGGTACTATTTTTGAAATCTCGCTGGTAACTTTTCAATACAACTATTAGGAAAGCAATGACTACTTTTTTAGTAGCTGCACTTCTTGTTTTAACTTCAACGAGTTGTCACACAGAAATGCCGATAGGAGATGGATATAATGCTCCTACATCGAATGAGGTACTTGTTTCTAACGAAGTGTGGTGCGTAGAATTAAATAGCAAACAAGAGAATCCTAATCTGCCTTTTATGACCCGAGCGTTCACTTTAAGTTTTGACTTGGGTACGCTGTATGCAAATAAAAGTCTTGAAGGTATATATAGCGCTGTAGCTGGACTAGGAATCGATGTTGGTTCTTACCAAACGATATATAACCAACTAGCTATCGATCGCGATATTGATGGGTTACACGATTTTGAAGTGAGGGTGGGGGAATTGGACCGACTGAATTAAGAGATCTATATGCGCATAACAGATGCTCTCTCGATGGTTATAGCAGAAATACGTTCGATTATGATCAGTTGTTTTGCGGTAATATCCAGTACTTCTATCAATAATATCAAGCTTGGGAAAAAGTACATACAAGTCAAGTCGGAGCTGTCGATTATTTTGATCAAACGAACTGCTTGAGATTTTTACAAGAAAATAACGCCCCTATTTTTGAAAGGTCTAAAGATATAAACGGACTGAATATACGGTTGTGTTTAGGGATTTCACGGGAGTTTATTCTACACAAGATCAGATATATGGAAGTATTAACAAGCAATTAACGTTGGGTTATGATTTTATAGGGAATGATTTTTTAGATCTTTACATCACTGATAAAAACAGCATAGAACTGCATCAATTATAAGGTGGAACTACCTACATATTTAAAGGTCGCGGATTCATACAATTAAAGAACAGTAGCGACGTTGATAGTACAAAGAATAGAATGCTCGATTTTAATAGAGTTAAGAAAAATAAAAAATAAGGCGGTTGATACCGCACAAGAATTTGGTTGGTTGGAAACCGTCTGTGGAGCGTCTTAGCTTGCAGGCGGTTTTTTTGTTGAATTGGTTTTCGTTCCCAATCCTAAAGGGTGCAAAAACATAAGATATATGTAATAGTTCTGATAATGGAGAGATCTTAAACCTAAGATCATTTGAGAATTTTATTTTTCTAATTCTAATTCTAATTCTAATTCAAGTTCAAATTCATACTTACTTCCCAGAAATATACTTTTTAGGAGTTGTTCCATATTTCTTTTTAAAGGCACTTATAAAATGACTTCCAGTGCTGTAGCCTACTTTTAAACCTACCTCGTTGACATTGTGCTGGCCGCCGTCGAGCAACTGGCGCGCATAATCCATTTTATGATCTAAAGCAAAACCATAAACAGTGTCACCATACACTTCTTTAAAACCCTCTTTGAGTTTTTTAAGTGATAATCCTATTTCTCTCGAGAGGTCGTTGAGTGAAGGTGGGTCCGTCATGCGCTCGATGATAATTTCTTTAGCTCGTTTGATCTTGCGCATGTTTTCTTCGTCGGCTAGAAATGGGCAGGCATCTATATTTGCTTCTTCCTCGGTATTAAAATAGAGGGAGAGCAATTCATAAGACTTTCCTTTAAAGTACAATTGCTTGATGGTATCGTTGAGGTTGTAATTCATGAGTTGGTGCAATGCTACCGCCATGGAAGGTGATATTTTACCGTCGACATAGTATTTTTTATCCTTATTCTCAGGACTTAGAAAGCTTACATGCTGTGCGTCTGGAGAAAAAAGAGAGTGAAATTTCTTAATAGAAATTAGAACAGAAATAAACCAAGTTTGTGGACCGATATTCAGATTCATAGGTAAATCTCTTGAAGGATTGTATAGTAAATACGAGTTTTGCTCCTTTAAATCCAGTTGGTAGCTACCTTCATTAAAAGCAAGTTGTATATTTCCTTTAAGACAATAGTGAAATTGTAAAAAACTACTGTCTACATGATGTAAAAAGGAAGCTTTTTCATCACTGTCATTTTTTAATCTAATGATGTGAAACCCATCTTCTATAATTGTGATTTCAGCGGCACCTTTAGCGATATTTTCCATGCGTATTCTTATTTAAAACGACTCTAAATAGCGGTTATTTTGCTTTCGCGAAAGCGAGTCATACACCACCAATAGGCTATCATACAGTTTAATAATGCAAATGTAACTCATAGCGACGAAAAAGGAACCTATAGCGTTATTTTTATACTAAAAGCTCGACTAATTTTGTCGACTACTACTAAAGGTAATTTATGGCCGCGGCAGCAGCAATTTATCATACATTTTACGCAATAGGAATCAGTTACCGTAAGGCAGATGCTGAGATGCGCGGTGCGTTCTCTTTAAGCGCAGAAGCGATAGATAATTTGTTGGTACAAGCCAAAGCAGAAGGGATTCCATCGCTTGCTGTGATCTCTACTTGCAACCGTACAGAGTTGTACGGATTTGCCCAGCATCCATTTCAGTTGATTAAATTGTTGTGTGAGCATTCTAATGGAACGGTAGAGGAATTTGAAAAGGTCGCTTATGTTCATAAAAATGAAAAAGCAAACGATCATCTTTTTAATGTTGGTACTGGATTGGATAGTCAGATCTTAGGAGATTTTGAAATTATTGGCCAGTTGAAATTGGCTTTTAGGAAATCAAAAGCCCAGCAACTGATCAATCCGTATATGGAGCGATTGATTAATGCAGTGATTCAAGCCAGCAAACGTATCAAAACGGAGACTGATTTAAGCAGTGGAGCAACCTCAGTGAGTTTTGCTAGTGTGCAATATATCTTAGAAAATTTTGAAAGAAATTCGAGTCAGCGCATCACCTTGTTTGGTACTGGTAAAATAGGCCGCAATACTTGTGAAAATCTCATCAAGCATACGGATAATAAAGAAATTACGTTGATCAACCGTACCAAGAATAAAGCAGAGCTTATTGCTGGTAAATTTGACCTCGTTGTAAAAGATTACGCACAATTAGAAGAACAAATAGCTCAAAGTGATATCCTTATTGTTGCTACTGGAGCGCAGAACCCTACTGTTTCCAAAGATTTGATCTGCACGAATAAACCTTTGTTAATTCTTGATCTCTCTATTCCGAAGAATGTAAAAGAAGACGTAAGGGAACTCGCTAATGTCACTCTCGTGCATCTAGACGAACTCTCTAAAGTAACTAATCGCACACTGGAAAATAGGGAGAATTTTATTCCAGAAGCAAATGCCATTATCTCTGAAATTCACGCAGAATTCAAGCTTTGGCAGGAATCACGACGTTTTGCTCCTACTATGAATGCTTTAAAGACCAAGCTCTCTACGCTCAAAGCGGCAGAGATTAAAAGTCACCGAACTAAAATTATCGATTTTAATCAAGAGCAAGCAGACTTTATTGCTGACCGAATCATACAAAAAATTGCCGGTCATTTTGCAAATCACCTGCGCGATGAAGAAGAAAGTACCGAAGAGGCTATTGATTTATTGAACAAGATTTTCAAGCTGGAACAGGTAATTTCATGATTATCGCAAAGCTTTTGCAATGTCCATACTTCTTCAAATCCAAGAATTTTTAAATGCTAATTTTGTAAGACTAGGATTTATAATAATAGTATTCATTTACTTCTTATCATTAGTGCCACAGTTGTCAGGAAGGATAGCCTTGAAAGTGATGAGGTGCTTTCTCCTTACCCATGTATTGCTTATTTGGACGATCACCTTAGTCCGATTTTTACAGGGGGAAGCACTACTTAATTTTGAAAGACCTATTGGGTCTTATGCTTCCATGTATGTAGCGGTGTTATGTTGTAGTATGGTATTGCCTCTAGTATTGTTCATTCCTAAGTTGGGTCATAAAGCTTGGGTTTTATTTTTAGTAAGTCTTTTGTCTTGTTGTGGTTTTTGGATGGAACGATATACTATTATGATATCCTCCTTACACAGAGATTATTTGCCAGCAAATTATTCTTCTGAGATAAGCTTTATTTCAAGTTTTTACCTGCTAACTATAGCTCAGTGCCTATTACTTGCCGTTATCTTTGTTCTTACTGGAACTTGGATAAGACGGTATAATGATAAGAGAATCATTAAAACCACATTTTTAAACAGTAGTAAATTTATGTCTAGAATTATAAAAATAGGAACCAGAGATAGTGAGCTAGCGATGTGGCAAGCAAAAACAGTGCAGTCTCAGTTGGAGGCATTAGGACATCAAACAGTGCTGCATCCTGTAAAATCTCAAGGTGATCTCAATCTTACAGAGCCACTATACGAAATGGGTATCACTGGTATTTTTACCAAAACACTAGATGTGGCTTTGATCAAAGGAGAAATTGATATCGCAGTTCATAGTCTTAAAGATGTTCCTACGCAGTTGCCTAAAGGAATGGTGCAGGCTGCAGTAATGGAGCGCGCTTCTTTTAAAGATATTTTAGTGTACAAAAAAGGCTTTCATCCTGATAAAGAAATGACTATTGCTACTGGAAGTCTACGACGTAAGTCGCAATGGTTGAATATGTATAGTCATCACCACGTGGTGGATCTACGAGGTAATGTAAACACAAGATTGGCAAAACTACATACTAACAAAGACTGGAGTGCAGCTATTTTTGCAAAAGCTGGATTAGATCGCATAGGTTTGCTGTCTAAATTGCGTGGCAATTACGGTTTTGAATATACAGATCTCGACAGTTTTATTTCTGCACCTGCTCAAGGCGCCATGATGATTGCGGTGATGAAAGTAAATGAAGAAGTGCTTCAAGCTGTTTCGGCTTTAAACGATCAGCAAACAGCGATTTGTGTAGATATGGAACGTGCATTTCTTCGCGACCTAGAAGGTGGTTGTACAGCTCCTATAGGTGCCATTGCGATAGTAAAGAATGGTCAGTTATCTTTTAAGGGAACCTTGATGAGTCTGGATGGAAAACAACGTTTAGATGTGAATGATTCCATGCCATGGTTTGATAATGTAGAGATGGAAGAATGTCTCGCTTTCGCGAAAGCGCAATCACAAAAAATTCTATCTCAGGGAGGAGCAGCATTGATGGCTGAGATCAAGCAGTCTCTAAAATAGTAATGGTTCATCATAAAAGCTTTAAGCTGCTGCGCTAACAGGTGTCAAGAACTTTTGATATTTCCCAGAACAATGCCTTACCTTTAAATTTCTAAAAAGCTATACAAATGCCTATTCAAGCACCTTTCAATCTCAATAAATGGATTGAAGAAAACCGAGATCTTTTAAAGCCGCCTGTAGGGAATAAAAACCTATATAAAGATGCTGGGGACTACATCGTCATGATTGTAGCTGGTCCTAACGCGCGTAAAGATTATCATTACAATGAAACAGAAGAGCTGTTTTATCAATTAGAAGGAGAAATCGAAGTACACATTCAAGAAGACGGAAAAAAGCGAACGATGAAATTAGGTCCCGGAGACATGTATTTACATCCTTCTAAGGTGCCACATTCTCCAGTAAGACATGAAAACTCTATTGGTCTTGTTATAGAGCGCAAACGTCTAGACATTGGAGCTATGGATGGTTTGTTATGGTATTGCGACAACTGTAATCACAAGCTTCACGAGACCTTTTTTGTTTTAGAAGATATAGAAAAAGACTTTTTACCGAGATTCAAAGAATATTACAGTTCTGAAGAAATGAGAACCTGCGATCAGTGTGGCACCGTTATGGAAACCGATAAAAGGTTTACGGAGTAATAAATTCATTAAAAAAACAAAACCCCAAGCTATTGCTTGGGGTTTCTCATTCTTAACATGTAAAATAGGATTTTACATTTTTGGAAGTAGTACCATATCAATGACGTGAATAACGCCATTAGATTGATTTACATCTGCAATAGTTACAGTTGCCATTCCGCCATTTGCATCGGTGATGATTACTTTTCCGTCTTGCAAGGATAACGTAATTTCTGACCCAGCTACTGTTTTTACTGTTGCTTTACCATCGTTCTTTCTGATAAGTTCGATGACGTCTGTTGCATTAAATTTTCCAGCGATGACATGATAAGTAAGTACTCCTGTAAGAGCTGCCTTGTTTTCTGGTTTTAATAAAGTTGGTACCGTTCCTTCTGGTAGCTTATCAAAAGCTCCATTGGTAGGAGCAAACACAGTAAATGGTCCTTCTCCAGATAGAACTTTCACTAAATCTGCAGCTTTTACTGCGGCAACTAGTGTAGTGTGATCTTTTGAATGAGCAGCATTTTCAATAATGTTTTTTGAAGGATACATTTCTGATCCACCTACCATTACTGTTTTCTCTTTTTTCATCATTTTGTCATTCTGTGCAAAAGATGAATGACCTACAAATAGTGCAACGGCTAGAAGCGCTAAACTTAAAACTCTTGACTTTTTCATAATTTATTTAATTTTAGTTATATAGAGCATATACTAGATTAGCGCAACAACGGTTTTTCAACTCAAGTGCTTTAACTTACTTTTAACCAAAATGAAGGTTTTTTAAGAGGTGCGTGAAAAAGTATAATTTTAGGCGTTTAGACGCTGCAGTGTATAGGATTGCCAGCAAAGGTTTATGGATAAATCAGAAAAAAACTATTTTATAGGCGTTGATGTCATTATAAAAGGAACTGAATTTGGACAAATAACAGACTGCGATGCTATGAAGAGGTGAGTTGGACAGGAGGGCTTAAATACTAAATGTATCATTAGGCGCAGGTATCTTTAAATGGTTAAAGCCAGATAAAAATAAAAATTTTCTATTCGTATCTTTCCATTTTTGGGAAGTCTATTTTAGGACGGGACAGAATTAAAAAACAAAACCCCAAGCTAAGCTTGGGGTTTTTTTCATAAAATGTAATTAGGGATTTACATTTTAGGAAGTAATACAGTATCTATAACGTGAATCACGCCATTAGTTTGGTTTAAGTCTGCTGCAATTACTGTTGCGCTGTTTCCATTTGCATCAGTTACCATCACTTTTCCGTCTTTTAAAGACAAGGTAAGTTCTGCTCCTGCTACAGTAGCTACGGTTGCTTTTCCATCGTTTTTATTGATAAGTCCTATAACATCTTTAGCATTAAATTTTCCAGCGATGACATGATAAGTAAGTACTCCTGTAAGAGCTGCTTTATTTTCAGGTTTCAACAATGTTGGTACAGTTCCTTCTGGTAATGCATCAAAAGCGGCATTAGTAGGAGCAAATACAGTAAACGGTCCTTCTCCGGTTAAAACACCTACTAAATCTGCAGCTTTTACAGCAGCAACTAGAGTTGTGTGATCTTCAGAGGCTGCGGCAGCTTCTACAATGTTAGTTGTTTGTGCATTTGCAAGAGATCCTGTTAAGAAAACCATTGCAACTAGAGCAAAGCTCATAAAGTTTAATTTTTTCATAATTTGAAATTCTGTTAATTAGTTAGTAATTTACTTGTGGCGACTTAGTATACAGACCTTCATATAACTAACTGCTTTTAACTTCGTATTAACGAGAAAGACCTTTTTTTATGAAAAATTGTGAATAATACGATAAATTGCTCTTTTAAAAATTGCCGTAACGCCAGTTTAAAGCAGGAAAAAACTCTAAATCAACAGAAGTAGAAAAAGCTATTTGAAACTGAGGGAGAACAAAAGAATAAGGAGTTGAGAACAGTATTATTTCAATAAAATACCATCCTGGTCCATTACGGGTAATTTTTTAAATGCCTCTTCAGAAATGCTAAATGGAGCAGCGGTATATACCTGGTCGTATAAGGTAGATCCTATAAAATAGGTAAGGACAAATTCGTTTTCAAAAGCAAATACCTCTTCCATGATCAGTTCTACTTTCATAGCTGTTTTTGCATCTATTAATTTAAAAGCATGTCTAAATGTAGAGGTTTTGCGACCATCTTTATGTTTGCCTCTACTCATAATCATTACCGATTCTAGTGGGTCAAGACTGTCATTAATTAGGTACACGAACCAATCATGGGAAGTGAAATCTTTATTCCATTCCTTAACGATAGCAATATAAACGTCTTTTACTACGGGTATAATGATGTCTTTTTTCATGCTTTCAATCTTTCTTGAATTGTTTTAATGAGCGCGTCTGTTTCTGTAATCAGACTCATTTCTTCAGCGCTTAAAAATATATCCATACCAGAATTAGTACCAAAACCATCATTGTAATCCTGTACCTCATCTCTCACGCTCAATAAGATGGGATAACTGTATTTAGGCAACCACTTGGACCAGTATTGTTTTTCAAACTCATCTCTATGTAGGAATTCTAATTTTAGATCTGGGTGGGTAGTTGTTAGGCTTTCGCGAAAGCGTGCCCATAATTCATTTTCTTTAAATACACCAAAAGTAAGATTACATAGTTGACATTCAGAGGTGCCAGGACTTACGATTTTATGAGCACTATCTAGAAGACTACTCAGCCTTCCTGAGTTGGCATTGTAAACAAATAGGAGTTTAGAAATCATCTTATGGATTTAATTTTAAAAGGCTGTGAAATTTAAAAGAGTTCGTTTTTAACTCGTACAAGTCAGAAAAAACTAATTTGGATGCGGCATTTTGATGCTAAATAGAAAAAGCTATAGTGTGTTAGAGAACTGCTTCAAAAAGCGCACATCATTTTCAAAAAACATACGAATGTCGCCTATTTGATATAACAACATAGCGATACGTTCCACACCCATACCAAATGCAAAACCACTGTATTCTTCAGGGTCTATACCGCAATTAGTCAGTACGGCAGGATCCACCATGCCGCAGCCACCTATTTCGAGCCAGCCAGTTCCTTTAGTAATTCTATTGTCAGTTTCTGTCTCCAGACCCCAATAAATATCAATCTCTGCACTAGGTTCTGTAAAAGGGAAATAAGAAGGTCGCAAGCGTATTTTAGATTTACCAAACATCTCTTGAGTGAAATACAACAAAGTCTGTTTCATGTCAGCAAAACTCACATCCTTATCAATGTATAGACCTTCTACTTGATGAAAAATACAATGTGCACGGGCACTTATCGCCTCATTACGAAAAACACGACCCGGAGAAATAGTTCTGATAGGCGGTTTGTTATCTTCCATATAACGCACTTGTACGCTGGACGTATGGGTTCTTAAAAGCACGTCTGGATTTGTCTGTATAAAGAAAGTGTCTTGCATATCTCGTGCTGGATGGTGCGCTGGCAAGTTGAGAGCGGTAAAGTTATGCCAGTCGTCTTCGATTTCTGGACCTTCACTGACGTTAAAACCTATACGGGAGAATACATCTATAATTTGGTTTTTTACAATAGAAATGGGGTGTCTAGCACCTATTTCCATAGGATAACCCGTACGAGTAAGGTCGCCATAAATTCCAGCTTCTTCTTGTTGAGATTCTATATTCTCTTTAAGAGTGCTTACTTTTTCTTTAGTAAGTTCCTTAAGCTCATTGATGGCCAGACCGAAGGCTTTCTTTTGCTCATTAGGCACTTCCTTAAAGGCGTCAAAAAAGTCCTTTAACAAACCTTTTTTACCTAAATATTGTATTCTGAAAGCCTCAATTGCCTCTTTAGAATCGCCTTTGAAGGCTTGCACTTTCTCAATTTGTTCTTTTACTTTGTCCAGCATGGTCTCCCGTTATAAGATGGCAAATTTAATCATTTTTAAGGTTCTTTCTAATCATAAACCGTTCTGAATTCTCGTTGTCCAGATAAATGTACCTCATTAAGAAAAACACAGCAAAACCCCCAAAGCTATGCCATAGCCAGTGTGTTCCCATATATAGAAATTCGACATCAAACTTTTTATCGATCGTTCTAAAAGACACGGCCGTAATAAAAGCCAGCAGGGTAAAAACTACATATTTGAAATGCTTCCACTTATGGCGGTAAGCATACAAGAAAACAGGGAGTAAAACAGCAACTGCCGTTGCTATGTATACTATAGAGTTGCGGTAATCCTTTGAGATAGGTAGTATTCTAGGAATGGTATTCAGTCCGATAATAGCAAGTCCTAACAGGGCTTTTTCCCAAGAGGCTACCGGAGATCTGAAAATAAAATAAAGCGAGCAAGAAAGGCACAAGATAACAATTGGCACCCAATCTAACAGCAACCAAAATTCATGACTGCGACTAGCGTGATATACAGTGCCGCCTACAAAACCAGCAAAAAAAACAGGCATACAAAAAGCTAGAAACCAGTGTTTTTTCTTTGATTTAGAAATTAAAAGACTAAAATAAATAATAGAAGCAAGGAAAATAAGGTTGCTAGCGGTATTAAAAGGCTCCACTGGAAATCTTCCCATGACGGTTTCTTTGTAAATGGGGCCACTATCGTTTACTTGTTGCAGCAAGCTAATGATCATAAAAGTTATTTTGCTATATCAGCAAATAACAGAAATTTGCTTTATCTTTTGGGTTAAATGATTGTGAAAATTTAGCCTTTGCACCTAATGGAATGATGCAGAAACCATTATTTTTCAAATAAATATAAGTAGTAGGATTTCTAACTTACAAGGAATTACATAAAAACTCTTGAGATTCTTAATAACTAGTTAGTCAAAGTGGCTGATCGTTTTATTTAAATTTTTATGTTTGTTATATGCAAATGTCAACCTATATATCAGATTTATTGTACCGACAGGAATGTGTCGTCATTCCAGATTTTGGTGCGTTTATCTCGCGACGAGTTTCTGCTCAGCATTTTGCAAGTAGTCATACCATATATCCTCCTAAAAAGGGTTTGAGTTTTAATGCTCAAATCAAACAAAATGATGGGCTGTTAGCTAATTATGTAGCTAGCGCTGCAGATCTTTCTTATGAAGAGGCTGTTCAAGAAATCCGCAATTATGTGCGATTTTTAGATCAGGAAATAGATGATAATGGCTCTGTTACCATTCATAAGGTAGGAAGATTTTATCGTAATGAAGAAAAGGCATTGCAGTTTACTCCTATGTACTTGGTTAATTATTTACCAGAGGCTTTTGGCCTTACTTCTCATGAAACTTTTGCGATAGATCGCATTCCAGTTGCTCCAAAGGTAGCGTCTGATAACGGGCGGATTGATGATGTTCCTGTTGCTGTGTTAGAAACTCCCCAAACTAATTCTGGTTCTTGGGTACGCTATGCTGCGGTAGGTGCAGTTCTTTTAGGGCTGAGTTATGCAGGTTTTAGCGGTTATGTAGAACAAGTAGAAAAAGATGCTATAGCTGTAGATCAAATGTCAGACGAGTTGATAGATGCTAAAATAGAAAGCGCTAGTTTTCTTATCAGTGATCCATTACCCAGCATTAATATAAATGTAGCTCCCTTAGAAAGAAATTACCATGTAGTTGCCGGTGCTTTTCGTATTTCTGAAAATGCAGATAAACGTGTCGCTCAATTAAAGCGTAAAGGTTTTGATGCGAAACGAATAGGAGTTAATAAGTACGGTCTTCACAATGTTGCTTTTTCCAGTTTTGTAGAACGCAATGACGCGATTAACGAGCTCCATACATTAAGAGCACTTGGTTTTGATAAAGCTTGGTTATTTACAGGAAAGCTGTCTAAATAAAATAGTTCACTTTACATTTTACCATCATGAGCTAACTACTTAAAGTAGAGAAAACCTTACGCACTACATTTAGACTTTTAGAGAAGAATGATTTCGTTACATGGTTCCCTATTTTTAAAGAAAAAGATGGCGCTAAGTTTCTAGGGATGAAAGTGGATTAACAACAGAGCAAAAATGTAATAAATGGTTTGAAAAGGCTTTTTGGAGGTATGAGAATCGTAGCAGTGGAATGAACGTCATGATTCATCAAGAATCCAAAGAATTTATCGGGCAAACAGGCTTACTTATTCAAACTGTAAACGGGTTGCGACGACTTGAAGTAGGCTATTCTATTTTGCCAGAATTCTGGAATCAAGGATATGCAAAAGAAGCTGCGGTAAGATGGAGAGACACTGCTTTTGAAAAAGATTATAATAAGGATTTTGGAAACAGCCTTATTTCTGTCATTCACGATCAGAATATAGGGTCTATAAAGGTAGCTCTACACAATGGTATGACGCTAGAGGCTCCTTATAAAGAGGATTCCAATACAGAACAATTTTTTATTTATTCCATTACTAGAGAAGAATGGGAACGCATAAAGAAAAACAGATAAGTAAGGTCTTAGCAACAAATTAATAATCAAAGAAATAGAATAGTCTATTTTTACAAGAACAAATTAATTAATTATGGGATTACTTATTACCTACGTAGTCATTTCAATTTTTTTTTCTTTTTTATGCTCCATTTTGGAGGCTGTGCTTTTGAGCGTTACTTCTACTTTTATAAAGGTTAATGAACAAGAAGGTTCTTCTTATATAGGGTCTCTTAAATTATTAAAAGAGGATGTAGATAAGCCATTGATTGCAATTCTTACCTTAAACACCTTAGCACACACGGTAGGGGCTATTTTGGTAGGAGTGCAAGCTGAAAATATGGTGAGCGGTAGTGGCTACAACAGTAGTTATTTAGGGATTCCTTTTGTGGGAATAGTATCTGGTATAATGACCATTTTAATTCTCGTAGTGTCTGAGATTATTCCTAAAACTATAGGGGCTACCTACTGGAAAAGCCTTGCTGGTTTTACCACTGGCGCTTTAAATGTGATGATTTTCCCTTTAAAATGGTTAGGTATTTTATGGGTTTTACAGCTGACTACAAAGGCAATAGGAAAAAGTGCTCATATGAATACGATGACTCGAGAAGATTTCGTCGCTATAACAGAAACGGCCGAGCAAGAAGGGGTTTTTGCCCCTAGCGAAGGTCAGTATATTAAAAGTTTGATGAATTTTAATAAGATTGAGGTAAAGGATATCATGACGCCGCGATCGGTTATGTTTATGGCTCCTCAAAGCATGAAGATAAAAGATTTCTTTGAGCAAAATCAAGATTTGAGATTCTCCCGTATTCCTGTCTTTGGTGCCAATCGAGATGATATTAAAGGTTATGTCTTAAAAGACCATATTTTAGCAGACATCATTTATGACAAACCAGCAGATACTTTAGAAGATTTAAGGAGAGAAATAGCTATAATCCCAGCAAACTTACCTATACCTAAATTATTTGAAACCATGATTGCCAGTAAAGAACACATGGCTCTTGTCGTGGATGATTATGGAAGTGTTCAAGGGGTTGCTACTATGGAAGATGTTATTGAAACCATGCTGGGTCTTGAAATTATGGATGAAAGTGATAACGTAGAAGATATGCAGCTGCTGGCTCGTAAGAACTGGGAAAAGCGTAGCGGACGTTTTATAAAATAATCAATTATCTAGAGCAGAATCACTAATGATATATTATTACCTCACCGTTGCATTACAAGTTTATTGTTGTTATGATGCCTATACCAATAAAAGAGAAATTTATTGGTATGCCATTATCCTTTTTCTTCCAGTAATTGGTTCGTTCATTTATTTATTTATGAATGTCTTTAATAATAAAGACACTCAAGGAATAAATAACGAGATCTCCACTGCCATTAATCCCTCTAAAAGGATAAAGGAGCTCACTGAAAAAGTGGAGTTTTCAGACACTTTTGCAAACCGAGTAACGCTTGCTGATGCCTATTTTAAGAGAGAAGAGTATCAAAACGCTCTTCTTAATTACCAAACGGTTCTAGACGGTCCTCATAAAAATGACGTGTATGTTCAAGAACAATTAATAATGACTAATTACTATTTGAATAATTATGAAAAGGTTGTTGCAGTAGCGCAGTCTCTTAAAGCCAATTCAGAATTCAGAGCGTCTAAAATCTTATTCTATTTAGGTTTGTCATATAAGGCTTTAGGTAAATTTAATAATGCCGAGAAAAACCTCAGAGCACTGGATGTACGGTATTCTAATTATCAAGAGCGATTGGTATTAGCTCAATTTTTATTAGAACGAGAAAAACCAAAAGAAGCAAAAGAGCTGGTAGAAGAATTGCTCACCGAATTTAATTACATGAGTAGTCCAAATATGAAATTGCACAAAACTACTTTTGCAGAAGTAAAAAAATTAAGTGACGCTATTATATTGAATCACACATAAAGCTTATTTTTAAGTCTTTATAATTATCGATAGGAATTAAAACAGCATTATTTAATGTAAAGCTGGAATTAGAAAGTTTGATTAGGTTTTATAATGATCGCTCAAAAGAATTCCTTTTTTAGATTTTACCTAGTAAAAGAAACCTTCTTCAGATGATTAAAGGACCAAAGGAGATTTAAAAAGGAAAAGCAGCAATAGGATAAAAATACACTTGATGTAAACCATAAATTTACTTTATGATATTACATCAATCTATTAAAAATTTGGATTTAGAATCTAGCTCAGACCTTCACCTACGCCTACTTAATTTGTTGTCAAAACAGCTTTACTTCTTCAAAGATTCTAAAATCTCTTGATAGGTTTTTGTACTCTCTGGATGCGTCTCTAAATATTCAAATACTTGTGAGATCACATTTTTTGAAGCTCCTAATTCCTGGAAAATCTTAATGTCTTGATTCCAGTTTTCTATATCTCCTTTGCGGGTAGCAAGGGTTTCGGATAATAAGGTCATTTTTTTTACTTGTTGAAAACCACTAGTCGCTTTTATTTTCTCTACTTCAGTAAATAGATCTTCAAACCTCAGTTGCTCCAGTTGTTTTTCCTTGGTCATCTTGCGTAACATGGCTGACATGGATTCCATACGGCCAAAAAACTTCACATCAAAATCATCTAGGCCACATTCTTTTAACCTCGCGATTTCTTTCTTTAAAGAAGATTCATCTTGAAAACTTCCATCTATTAGAAAATCTAATTTCTTACCTAATAAGCTTTTACACTGATCAGTTAATGGTGTTGCTGCGCTAGCAACTTGTACTTGTGCACTACTTAAAAAAGCAGCACTTATAAACAGTAATAGAAGAGGTAATCTTAATTTCATAGTATAGTAACGGTGCTTATGCAAAGTTCGCATAAATTAAACTTAATGAATCTCAAAACAACTGAATAAATTAGATTCTATTTCCTTTTTATTTCAATTTAAAATAGAACCTTAGCTATTGCTATGGTTAAATTTCCTGTCATATATAAAGAATCCGCTGCGGCGGACATATTTATGATCAATCATTTTGAAATTTATTAAGTATGGGCAAATAAAGTGCCAAAAATAAACAATAAAAAGCCAGAAGATAATTTCATCTTCTGGCTTTCTTTTATGTTAAAAGTTTAAATGAGTTATACTAATTCTTTTTGAGCAACAACAACTTGATCTAATGCTTGAGAAACATCCCATATCAAATCTTCATAATTTTCTACGCCTATAGATAATCTTACCAGTGCGTCAGTTACTCCTATGTTTTCTAAATGCTGTTCGTCTACACCCGCGTGAGTCATGCTCTTAGGATGCTCTGCGAGGCTTTCTGTTCCACCTAGACTTACGGCAAGTTTTACAAGTTTTAAAGAGTTGAGGAATTTAAAGGCTTCCTTTTCACCACCTTTAATACAAAAACTAACCATTGCTCCTGGGCCAGAACATTGTTGTTTGTAAATCTTGTAATTGCGAGTCCCTTCTTGGATAAGTCCTAAGTATTTAATTTGAGCTACTTTCTTGTGGTCCTTTAGAAAATTGGCTACCTGAATAGCATTAGCTTGCATAGCTTCCATTCTTATTTTCAAGGTTTCGAGACTACGCAACAACATCCAGCCAGTGTGGGGTGACGCCATATTTCCTAAAAAGGTACGAAGTGTTTTCACACGCAGCATCAATTCGGCATTTCCTAAAACTGCTCCAGCGATCAAATCACTGTGGCCGCCTATGTATTTAGTAGCGCTGTACATCACCAAGTCAGCTCCGTGTTTTAATGGATGCTGCCATAGGGGTCCCATGTAAGTATTATCTACAGCAACAGTTACTTTTTCTTCTGTCTTAAAGCGGTCTACCACGCGGCGCACCATTTCTATATCGATAAGTGCATTGGTAGGGTTTGCAGGTGTTTCTAGATGAACATGAGTCAACCGGTCTGCATGATCTGAATTTGCAATAGTTTCATATAAGTCGTCTTCAGTCATTTCAGACGTAAAGCCCAAAGTATGAACTCCTATTTTAGGCAGGAAATGATTGATAAAATGATCGGTACCACCGTAAGTAGGAGAGCTAAATAATAGCAAGTCTCCAGGCTTCAAAAATTCTAAAAGAACAGTAGAAATAGCACTCATTCCACTTTCAAATACAGCGCAATCATCTGCATTGTCCCAAAGGCGTAACCTCTTTTCAAGAATCTCCAGATTTGGATTGTTGATGCGACTGTAAATCAGTCCCATTTCTTCTTCGGGAAGTGGCTCTCTTTTTCCATAGGCCAGTTCAAAAAAGGCTTTTCCTTCTTCGGCGGTTTTAAATACAAAGGTAGAAGTTAAAAATATAGGGCATTTTATAGCTCCTTCAGAAAGCTCTGGTTGATAACCATGAGACATCATTAGGCTTTCTGGTTTCATAGATCGGTTGTTCATTGTTTTGGCTGCTTTTGTACGCGCAAGTTAATTTTTTTTGAGAACTCAAACGATTTCGCAAGCTAATTTTATCAACACTTATTTTGAATAGGACTAAAATCAAAACAGACATTTGTTCAATTTTTAGTAACTTTAATCTCTAATTTATAACACATTATTTTATGGCTTATTCTACTCGACCGCAAATATGGTTCTGGACTGTTGCGATTATTTTTCTGTTGTGGAATCTTATCGGGTTAGGTTTTCTAACTACAGAAATACTTGCCCCAGAGCTGTTAATTGATAGTTTGAATCAAGAACAGCTAGAATTTTATAACAATAGACCTTCTTGGTACCTTTTTAATTATGGAATAGCGGTTCTTACAGCTCTTTTTGCTGCTATAGCAGTACTGTTTAAGCGTAAAATGGCCGTTCTCCTTTCCTTGATTTCGTTACTAACGATTTTTATTTCTACGGCTTATAATTTGAATGCTGGTGTGTGGGATATGATGAATAGATCAGATCAGTTCTTTTTTATCCTGGTTCCTTTATTGGGATTGTTATTATGGGTTTTTGCCCGCAAAGTGAACTCTAAAGGCTGGCTGTCGTAGAAGTGATATAACTAAAAAATCCAACTTGTTTTTTACATCTAGCTTTTTAGGTAAAAATAGATCGAGCCATTCTAAACGTATTGGCATGAGCTTCAATGATGGTTTTTATTTCTGGAGAATAGCCGCCGCCCATACTGCATTGAATAGGTATGAAAGAGTTGTTTTTTGATCTCGCTTTCGCGAAAGCGGATAAAGCAAAAAGATCTCGTTCTTTACAGCCATTAAGGGTCATGCTCAGTTTCCCTAGCTTGTCACTTTTCAAAACGTCCACACCACACAAATAGAAAATAAAGTCTGGTTTTTCTTGGGCGATCAAATCGGGCAGAGTGGCTTTAAGTAGCCTTAGATAATCATCATCTCCTGAACCATCAGGAACCGCTATATCTAAATCTGAAAGTTCTTTTTTAAACGGATAATTACCAGCGCCGTGCATAGAAAAGGTAAAAACACTAGCGTCGTTTTGGAAAATCTCAGCGGTACCATTTCCTTGGTGTACGTCCAGATCTACTATCAGAATCTTCTCTGCAAGACCGTGATGTTGTAAGTATCTCGCCGCAATCGCTTGATCGTTGAGTAAACAAAACGCCTCGCCGTGATCGGTGTAGGCATGATGAGTACCACCAGCAATATTCATAGCGACACGATGGTCATAAGCTTTTAAACAGCCTTCAATGGTTCCTTGTGCAATGTGTAGCTCGCGTTCCAGCAGTTGTTCACTTAAGGGGAACCCCAGCTTTCTAGCCGCCCGTTTATCTAGGGAAAGATCTTTCAACTCTTGAAGGTACGCAGCTGTATGTACCCTTAAAACATCTTGATCATCACAGGATTTACTGGGTTCAAAGAAGTCCGTTTGGATAGCGGTACCTTCATGCAATAATTGTTGCGGTAGCAATTCATATTTGAGCATCGGGAAACGATGTCCTTCAGGTAGAGGATGCTGGTAAATAGGATGGAAGGCAATGGGAAACAATAGGATTAGGCTTTAAAATATAGAGATGAAAAATAGACTCTCAAAAATAAGTCTTAGAATGGTCTATCTAATTACAATAGAATGGAACTTATCTTTGATAAATGAATAGGCATTTCTTTCTGTCCATTATCTTTGTCATTAAATCCGAATTATGAAAAATACGTTATACTTCATCGCAATAGCTTTATTCTCTTTAACGGCTTGTAAAAATGAGCCTACTCCAGAAGAAGTCCAGCTACAAACACAAATAGAAACTTATGAAAGGCTGAAAAGTGAAGCCGAAGAAATTCATGATATTGTCATGGTTAAAGGAAGTGAGATGATGGAGCTGGTTAGTGAGATAGAAGCAAAAACAGAATCTGGAGAATTAGCCGAATACAACCCAGAAAAAATAGTGGGTGTCGTTAGGTATATAAAAAAAGCCGATAAAGACATGATGTCCTGGATGCAGGATTATTCTTCAAAGTTCCCTTATGGCGATCCTTCTCCAGAAACTAAAGAAGCACTAGAAGAAAAACTGCCGATTCTAGAACAAGAGGTAAAAGAAATAGTTCAACTTAAAGAAAGAACTATGGAGGCTATTGAAAAGGCTCAGGAGCTTTTGAAGAAATAGAACTTCTTTTTAGTTTTTAGAAACGGCGGTGCATTTTAGGTGCTGCGGTTTTTGGTTTCCCCTACCTATAACAACTGTTTATCTTGCAGCATAGCGTTCTTGATTTTTTTCTCTTGTTGCTCCTTTTCACAACCTCTTACTAAATACCACGTTGCTTTAAGGGAAACAATTATCTTTGTTAGACTCTATAAATTTTTATGTTAGAATTAGAAAATCACGAATACGAAAAAGCAATTCTTGTAGGTGTTATTACCCAACAGCAAAACGAGGAAAAGCTTAATGAATATATGGATGAGCTGGAGTTTCTAGCTTATACCGCTGGTGCAACCGTTAGCAAACGTTTCCATCAAAAAATGCAAAAACCGAATCCCAAAACTTTTATAGGTAAAGGTAAAATGGAAGAAGTTGCTGCATATGTGCGATCGCACAACATAGGAACCATCATTTTTGATGACGAGCTTTCCCCCGCACAGCAAAAGAACATTGAAAAAATACTCGAGGCAAAAATTATTGATAGAACCTATCTGATTCTTGATATTTTTGCGCAAAGAGCTCAAACCAGTTATGCAAGAACTCAAGTAGAACTGGCACAATACCAATATTTATTACCTCGATTAGTAGGTTTATGGACTCACTTGGAGAGACAAAAAGGGGGTATAGGAATGCGTGGTCCTGGAGAAACAGAAATCGAGACCGATAGACGTATCGTACGCGATCGCATCACATTACTCAAGAAAAAACTACTTACCATAGATAAGCAAATGTCTACTCAACGCGGGAATCGCGGTCAGTTGGTGCGCGTCTCTTTAGTAGGTTATACCAACGTAGGGAAAAGTACGTTGATGAATGTTGTCTCTAAAAGTGAGGTGTTTGCTGAAAACAAACTCTTTGCAACATTAGACACTACAGTTAGAAAAGTGGTGATAGGAAACTTACCTTTCTTGTTAACAGATACCGTAGGTTTTATTAGAAAATTACCAACTCAACTAGTAGAATCATTTAAGTCTACACTTGATGAGGTTCGTGAGTCTGATTTGTTGCTTCACATCGTAGATATATCTCATGAGTCTTTTGAAGATCACATTGCTTCGGTAAATCGGATTTTAGGAGAAATAGACGCTGTAGATAAGCCTACCATAATGGTTTTTAATAAGATCGATGCTTATCAAGCACAAGATTATGACGAGACTGATTTAATGGAAGAACGTACCTCTGCTCATTATTCTTTAGAAGAATGGCGCGAGACTTGGATGGCAAAATTAGGCGAAAACGTCATTTTTATTTCTGCTACTGAGAAAGAGAATATGGAAGATTTTCGTAAAAAAGTTTATGATAAAGTACGGGAGATCCATATAAAGCGTTTTCCTTATAACTCGTTTTTATATCCAGATTATATAGAAGAAGAGGAAGAGGAATAGGTATTCTTCAATTTTGATGTCTATTTAAAATACAAAGCCAAACTAGAAGTTTGGCTTTGTATTTATAAAGTTATCTTATAATGGGTCTTCTGACCATTTCCAACTGTCAAAGCTCCATTTTTTAATCTTGCTATAGTCATCTGTATTTAATCCTCCGCCGTTTGAAGCTTTACCCACTCCAACAAAACCAATATTTACGTCTTTCCTTCTTGTTTTTCCATTACTCCAAGAACTAACAACATTATAAACCTTTACATAAACATATTCATCTCTTTTGTTGATTGCTCTAAAAGTGACACCATATTCACTTTGTTTGTAATAAAGTGAAACTCCGTTACTTGTTTCATGAAAGGTGTATCCATCCACACTTTGGGAAAGAGATGTAGTAACTCCGCCAATGGTTAAGAGTAGAAATAATAATAATTTAGATTTCATAATAAATTGGTTTTAAGATTTATTAAATATCTAATTTATTTATTATCAACACAATACCCCTTAAAGGGTATATTTCTCAAATCATATAGAGAATAGTCAAAAGTTTTTAGAGAGAATGGGCTTTTTAGGTCGATCCAGGTGGCAGTAATTTGGCAAGATCCGTGCAGTGCTGTTGCTTTAACAAGCATTGTGATTTGTTTTTGCCCTGGAAGCTGTCCATTCCTCATGACGTTCATTCCGTTCAAAGCTATACCAAACAGTTTGATTTCTTTTCAAGTTCCACTTTATTCCCATTTCAATTGCATTCTTTTAATGCGATCGGCTAGTTTTTCACTACTCAGTTTTTCTCTTAAGCGGTCCGTTATAATCGGGAAAGAGAAGGGAGTAGGTCGCTCACAGGCCTTCCAGACTAGAGTTTGATTTTCTATACGTTCAAAAGCTTCTCGCAATCGGTATTCTTCTATTTCTTGCTCGTAGGTTTCTGTATAGGCTTGACGGAAGAGTAAATTGTCTGGTTCATTATCTCTAAAGACTTCAAAAAGCAATTGGCTACTGCTTTGCAGGTGTTTCACTTTTACGGCCTTATTGGGGTAACCCGTAAAAACAAGTCCAGCGATGACGGCGATGTCTCTAAATTTTCTTTTGGCGAGCTCTGTGGCATTGACACTTGCTTCTAGATCTTCCCATATCATTTCTGAAGTGATTAAATTATTATCCAATACATTTTGCATATCAAATTCTTGATCGCTTAAGATTTCAAAGCCGTAATCATTATAGGCCAGTGAAAAACTAATGGGCTGCAACAAACTGATGCGGTAAGCAATCAGCCCAGCCATAGCCATGTGGACCAATCTTCCTTCAAAAGGATAAAATACCGCATGGTATCCTTCTCGGGTTTTGAAAGTCTCTATTAAAAATTCATGATTTTGAGGTACGATACTTTCTTGCTGTTGCCTTGCGATGATGTCCTTTAAGGCTTTGACTTCAGGCGTTTGTTTTTTACCAGACTGGAAGTTTTGCATTTCTTCCCGTAGTAACTCGCCTAATTGAGAGCTAAGCGGCATGCGGCTTCCCATCCAGCTGGTTACTTTGCCTTTTTTTTTGGAAGAGTTGCGTACTTGGGCGATCATTCCTTTAAGACGTACAAATTCTAAAGTCCTTCCTGCAAAAACAAACACATCGCCGCGCGACAGCTGACTGATAAAATATTCTTCAATAGAACCTATATAGCCGCCAGTGGCATATTTTACCGTGATGTCAGTTCCAGTAACTATAGTCCCCATTTGCAAACGGTGTCGCATCGCAATACCGCGGTCCTCTATAAAATACCGGCCATCTTTATCTATAGAAACCTTTTTATACTCGTCATAAGAGGTTAAGGAAGAACTTCCATAAACGATGAATTTTAAACACCAGTCAAATTCTTCATAAGTCAATTCTTGATAACAAAAAGTTGCTTTTACCTCGGGATAAATTTCTTTGGGATAAAAACCGCCAGAAACCGCTAGCGTACACAGGTGCTGAATGAGTACATCATAGCAGTTCAGATAAGGCAAACGATCTTCCACCGCTTGAGTTGTCACCGCTTTTTGTAATGCGCTGGCTTCAATTAATTCTAGTGCATGAGTAGGCAAGAAGTAAATTACAGAAGTCTCTCCAGGTTGATGACCCGACCTTCCTGCACGTTGTAAAAATCTGGCAACACCTTTGGGACTGCCTATTTGAATAATGGTTTCTACAGGAGCAAAATCTACTCCTAGATCAAGTGACGAGGTACAAACGCAAGCTCTTAAAGACTCGTTTCTAATCGCATTCTCTACCCAAATACGTGTTTCTTTATTAATGGAACCATGATGCATGGCGACTTCACCAGCAAATTCGGGATGTTGGTGCATCAGTGCTTGAAACCATAATTCACATTGCGCTCTGGTATTGGTAAAAATCAGGGTCGATCTACTGCCATTTATAATCTTGACCACATCTTTTAATAAATGCAAACCTAAATGTCCCCGCCATGGGAATTTATCCATGCTTTCTGGTATAATAGATCGCACTTCTATCTTCTTTTTCAGATTTGCTTTGATGAGTACGCTTTCGCGAAAGCGGTTAGAATCAACACCTAATAAAACCTGTCTGGCTTGCTCGAGATTACCGATGGTGGCGCTGATTCCCCAAATGCGCAAGTGTTTATTTATTCCCGCTAATCGGGAAAGTCCCAATTCCATTTGAACACCTCGTTTTGTTCCCAACAGTTCATGCCATTCATCAATAATGATGGCGTTGCAATTTTGAAATAATTTTGCATGCTCTTTAGTTGCGAGTAATAAATGCAAGCTCTCTGGCGTGGTGATTAGAAGGTCTGGCATGCATTTTTTTTGCGCGGCTCGTTCTTTTGTGCTGGTATCTCCAGATCGTATTCCTACGGTAAACGGCAATCCTATTCCGTCCACAAATTTTTGCGATGTTTGCGCAATTTCTTGCGAAAGCGATCGCAAAGGCGTGATCCAGATGGCTTTTAAGCCTTTTTTGTTTTTTGTTTTATAATCTGGATTTGATTTGATGTATTGTAGAACTATCGCCACCCAAAGTGCATAGGTTTTTCCACTACCTGTAGGTGCGTTGAGCAAACCGTTTTTTCCAGCGATAAATGCGTCCCAAGTCTGTTTTTGGAATGGAAACGCGGTCCAACCTTGTTGTTGAAAATAATCTTCGGCGATATGGAACAGTTGTTTTTTTGTCATGCACCAATTTCCGCGTAGGCGGAAATCTTTTTATTAATTTCTCGATCAATTTTCTCTCTTTACCGCCTTTTGAGCTGTCCTGCCGACAATTCCTTCCAACGGAAACAGGGTCGTAAAAGAAACTTTAATAGTTGCCATTTTGAACAAGACCCGACTCTTTTGAGTCCCTCCACCTGTTTTCGTTCCCCAACCCTAAAGGGTGCGAAAACTACAAACGAATAAATGAACTGTAAGAATACATCATAAAACTGCCGACTTGTGTAAACAAACTTTTAAATTTGAACTTTTAAAGTCCACTTATGTCTGAAAAGCTTACCATTATACAAGATAAACTAGAAGATAGACATCATGTTTTTATGGTGTTTAAAAGCCAAGTCAATAAAGATTTGGAAAGATCTGGATTTGATGCGATAGAGGATGCTAATCCCAAAGAGTTTATTGATTCTCTAGCCTATTTATTAAATGAAGCGATAGAAGAAAGCGATCCTAAATTACAACAACTCTATTATCTGGCAGACGTGCAGGAGAAAAACCTTGAAAACGGAATTATACTCGGTTTTATAATGCGGGAATGGAGTAAAATTCAGTTTAGGTTAAGGCAGTGACATAAGCAAGGTCTATACAATTGTTTCTTGCCTGTTGCTATAAAGTTTTCGCCCTGAGCTGCCTCAGGATACCTATCTAATTCTAAAATAAAATTATAAATCTAAATCACGATTAAAACAACACCCTAACAAAAGGCTGAATCCCGTTTTGATAAACACTGCGTCTCTCATTAAAGAGTACATCATATCTCGCGCCTATCACAAAATTCCCTTGTTGATAACCAGCTCCTAAGAAAAAGGCAGGAACCCAGTAATTATCATCAAAACTAGAGTCGGCAAAGTTCCTGTTTACATGGAGGTATTCAAAGTCTGCGCTGACTTGAAGGAAGTCTATAGGTTGTGCAAGAGCAATTAAGCTACCACCTGCAATAGTAGATTTAAAGTCGTCAAATCTATTGAGGTCTCTTTCTGAATAGCTGTAATTTAAACCAACGCCTAGACCTATGTATTTGTTCACTTGATAAATGGCTTGTGGAGCAATAAGAACCGAACTAAAGTTATTACCAAAGTTAGCCCCTATGTTACCTCCAAATAGAACGCGGTCCCAAAATTTAGACTCTTCTAGTTGCTGACTAAAAGAAATGCAACAAAACAATCCAAATACAGATAGTATACTGATGTTTCTTAAGGAATAGGTTTTCATAACGTATGGATTAATAATTGGTTCGGAATTTCTTAAACTTTCTTACTTCCAAGGGAAAAATAGATCATTTAAAATTAAATAAAGGTTTTTTATTCTTTTACAGCATCGTTACTTTGGCGACAAATGACAATATTTAACTTTAAAACCAAAATATAGGGGTTTATAGAAAGGGTTTTAACGAGTTCACTGTTATAAAAGTACAAAAGCTTATGACATGACGGCACATTTCTTTATTTTTGCAATTACAATTGATAATAAGGATAAATTTCCTTCCATATATGGACAAGTTTTCATTTCTAAATGCAGCACATACTGCATACTTCGCACAACTTTATGATGAATATCTAATTAATCCAGACCAGGTAGAGCCTTCATGGCGTGCCTTTTTTCAAGGTTTTGATTTTGGAATGGAGAGCGCTCACGAGGGCGACCTCGTAGTAGAGCACGCAGGAACTTCTGCAGTTGTTCCAGAAAATCTACAGAAAGAATTTCAAGTTGTAAAATTAATCGACGCATACAGGTCAAGAGGTCATTTGTTTACTAAAACAAATCCAGTAAGAGAACGCCGTAATTACGAGCCTAAGTTAGACTTGGTGAACTTTGGTCTTTCTGATGCAGATTTAGATACTCCTTTTGATTCAGGAGAATTAATAGATCTAGGAAAAACGAGCCTCAGGAATATCATCGCTCACCTTAATAAGGTGTATTGTGAGAGTATAGGTGTGGAGTATATGTATATACGCAAACCAGATGAAATTAAATGGATCCAAAACTGGCTGCATAAAAACGACAACCATCCTACCTTTAATAAGGATCAAAAAATACAGATTCTTAAGAAGCTGAATGAAGCGGTTTCTTTTGAAACTTTTCTTCATAGCAAGTATGTAGGTCAGAAGCGTTTTTCTCTAGAAGGAAATGAATCATTGATTCCTGCACTTGATGCATTAATAGAAAATGCTGCAGATAAAGGAGTGGATCAATTTGTACTGGGAATGGCGCATCGAGGTCGCTTAAATGTATTGACTAATATTTTTGGAAAGCCTGTAAAGGATATTTTCTCCGAATTTGACGGTAAAGATTACGAACAAGATATTTTTGATGGTGATGTCAAGTACCACTTAGGATATACCAGTAAAAGAAAAACAGATAACGGCAACGATATCAATATAAATATAGTACCTAACCCTTCTCACTTAGAGGCGGTAGGTGCCGTAGTAGAAGGGATTACACGCGCTAAACAAGACAGGCACACTCCTGAGGATTTCTCTAAAGTACTTCCTATTGTTGTACACGGTGACGCAGCTATTGCTGGTCAAGGAATCGTTTATGAAGTGGTGCAAATGGCGCAATTAGACGCTTATAAAACTGCAGGAACCATTCACTTAGTGGTCAACAACCAAGTAGGTTTTACTACTAACTATTTGGATGCAAGATCTAGTACTTACTGTACAGATGTTGCCAAGGTAACTTTATCACCGGTACTTCACGTAAATGCAGATGATGCTGAGGCAGTGGTTCACGCCATGAATTTTGCGCTGGATTTCCGTATGGAATTCGGTCGGGATGTGTTTATTGATTTATTAGGCTATAGAAAATACGGTCATAATGAAGGAGATGAACCTCGTTTTACACAACCACAATTATATAAAGCGATTGCTAAGCAAAAGAATCCATGTGATATTTATGCGGATAGATTGCTTAAAGAAGGAGTGATTAATAACTCCAAGGTTAAAGAATTAGAAAGTCAATACAAAAACAGACTGGAAGAGGAATTAGTGACTTCTAGACAAATGGAGAATACCTTGATCACTCCATTTATGCAAGATGAATGGGAAGGTTTTGAGCAGGCTACAGAGGAAGAGATGATGAAGAAAGTAGCGACTGGTGTCGGTCGAGGTACATTAGAAAAAATTACCAAAGCTATCTCTAAGCTCCCAGAAACAGAGTCTTTCATGAGAAAAGTTAAGAAGATCATTGAATCCCGTCAGACCATGTTTGATGAAGATAAACTGGATTGGGCTATGGGAGAACACCTTGCCTACGGTAGTTTGATGATGGAAGGATTTGATGTACGTATGAGTGGTCAGGATATAGAAAGAGGTACTTTTTCTCACCGTCACGCTGTTGTAAAGTCAGAAAATAATGAGCGCGAATTCATTTTACACAATCATATCGATGGTGTAAAAGGAAATATGGATATTTACAATTCTCATCTGTCAGAGTATGCAGTGGTAGGTTTTGAATATGGTTATGCCTTAGCAAGACCTAATACACTGACTATTTGGGAAGCACAATTTGGTGATTTCTCTAACGGTGCTCAAATCATTATGGATCAGTACATCAGTGCTGGAGAAGATAAATGGAAGAATCAGAATGGTCTGGTACAATTATTACCACACGGTTATGAAGGTCAAGGAGCTGAGCACTCGAGTGCACGTATAGAACGTTATCTACAGATGTGTGCTAAGGATAATATGTTTATTGCCAACTGTACAACGCCAGCAAATTTATTTCACCTGTTGCGTCGTCAGATGTTGGTGAATTACCGCAAGCCTTTGGTGGTGTTTACTCCCAAATCTTTGTTGCGTTCTCCTAAAGCAGTAAGCAAGGTATCTGAACTAGAGAAAGGAAGTTTTCAAGAGGTTATTGATGTTGATGGTGACGCTTTCGCGAAAGCGGAAACATTAGTATTTGTATCAGGAAAATTCTATTACGATCTTTTAGAATACAGAGAAGAAAATAACAGAACAGACGTTGCCTTAGTGAGACTAGAACAATTGTTCCCACTTCCGGTAGAGCAAATGCAAGAAGTAATAAAAAAATACGGTTCTAAAGATGTCGTTTGGGCACAAGAAGAACCTAGAAATATGGGAGCATATTCCCACTTGATGTTACACATGCCAGAAACAAGAACATGGCGCGTGTGCTCAAGAAGTATGTACGCAGCCCCTGCTTCAGGAAGTTCCACAAGATCTAAGAGAAGACAGGCAAGAATAATAGAAGATGTATTTAATACCAATAAATAAATTATGGCTCTAGAAATGAAAGTGCCTTCACCAGGCGAGTCGATTACAGAAGTAGAAATAGCAGAATGGCTAGTTGCCACAGGCGATTGGGTTGAAAAAGACCAAGCCATTGCTGAGGTTGATAGCGATAAAGCTACTCTTGAATTACCAGCAGAAGCTAGTGGTATCATTACCCTAATGGCTGAAGAAGGAGATGCTGTAGAAGTAGGAGCTGTAGTCTGTCTTATAGACACGGAAGCTGCAAATCCTAACGCCGGTTCTAAAGACGTTGACAACGCACCATCTAGTATGGGTGGCGGCGATGAAGGTGGAAACGATGGAGATGTTGCTAAGGAAATGCAAAAGGATAATGCAGGAAAAGATAAAACTGCCGATTCAAAAGCACCACAACCAGCTCAAGCAAAAGAAACTTATGCTAGCGGTACGCCAAGTCCTGCTGCAAAGAAAATTCTCGATGAAAAAGGAATGGACACTAAGTCTGTATCTGGAACCGGTCGCGATGGACGTATTACTAAGGAAGATGCGGTAAATGCAAAACCTTCTATGGGAACTCCAGGGCCTGGATCTCGTGGCGAGTCGCGCACTAAACTTTCTATGTTGCGTAGAAAAGTGGCGGAGCGTCTGGTCATGGTTAAGAATGAAACGGCGATGTTAACCACGTTTAACGAGGTGGACATGAAAGCTATTTTTGACTTGCGTGCAGCACACAAAGAGGCTTTTAAAACCAAGCACGGTGTTTCTCTAGGATTCATGTCGTTCTTTACTAAAGCAGTAACGAGAGCGCTGGATCTATACCCAGCAGTGAACTCTATGATCGACGGTAAGGAAATGCTTACGTATGATTATAAAGATATTTCTATTGCGGTGTCTGGTCCTAAAGGATTGATGGTTCCCGTAATTAGAAATGCAGAAAACCTTTCTTTTAGAGGAGTAGAACAAGAAGTGAAAAGGTTAGCCTTACGCGCTAGAGATGGAGATATCACTGTGGATGAAATGACCGGTGGTACGTTTACGATTACTAACGGTGGTGTTTTTGGAAGTATGATGAGTACGCCTATTATCAACCCACCTCAAAGCGCTATTTTAGGAATGCACAATATTATTGAGCGCCCAGTAGTAGTTGACGGTGAAATTGTTGCACGACCTATGATGTATCTGGCCGTTTCTTATGATCACCGTATCATCGATGGTAAAGAGTCTGTAGGTTTCTTAGTAGCCATTAAAGAAGCTCTAGAAAATCCTATCGAGATCTTGATGGATAATGATGTGAAGAAAGCTTTGGAATTGTAGATATCCATTATAGTATATAAATTTTAAAATGCCATGCGGTTGATCGCATGGCATTTTTTTATGGTTGGTTTTAAATACGGAGATTTAAAAAAGTTTGAGGACTGATGGTAATTTTAAATTAAATTTAT
>Ga0307980_1000130_pt1 | contig 36574 bp, 28 predicted proteins | sample OrgLakmetage1060_FD_201817 | JGI IMG/M metagenome (GOLD analysis project Ga0307980, IMG submission 201817) | Saline water microbial communities from Organic Lake, Antarctica - #1060 | ecosystem: Environmental > Aquatic > Non-marine Saline and Alkaline > Saline | place: Antarctica: Organic Lake... | reverse complement strand
TTTTTTTGATCATCTGCTTTTTTTTGATCATCTGCTTTTTTTTGATCATCTGCTTTTTTTTGATCATCTGCTTTTTTTTGATCATCTGCTGCTTTTTGAGCAACTGCTGCTTTTTGATCATCTGCTGCTTTTATTTTAGCTTTTTTAGCTTTTTCGACATCTTCTTTTATTTTATCGTATTTTGCTATTTTTTCTATTTCTTCTATATAATTATTACAATCACTAATAGAAACTGCAAATAAAGTTTCTATTTTTTCTGAAACATTTTTATTAAAAATAGTTTCATCTATTTTATTATTATTACTTTTAACAATTCCCACATTAAATACATTCGGTCTACTTATTTTAAAAACACTTTTATCATCGGTTATTATTTTGTAGTCAGCATCACTAATCTTAGGAATATATTCTTTAGTTGTGTACTCGACTCTTTTCCCTAAACTATCATTAATATCATTAAGATCTTTCGATTGAAATATATAGAATAAATCTGTTAGTGATCTAGGATATTCTTTAAGAAAAGGTATTTTTTTTGATATTACATTACTAATCTTTGTTACATTATCTATATTATCAACTATTTTTTTCATTATCACTTGTCCATTAAACTGATTATATAAACCAATAATGTTATTAAGAGATTTATGAGTTTCGTAAATTGCTATGTAATATTTTTCTATGTATTTTATTAAAGTCGTCAACAATTTATAGTCATCAAATTTCTTAAGATTTTGATATATATAATATATATCTTTACCACTGGTATCTTTATCTTTTAAAAAATCACTACGGTCGAGCAATTCCTTTATTTGATTAACAAGCTTTTTAAAATTAGTTGTTTCTAAATATAATTGGTATATGTTATTTATTGCGTCGTTGATATCATTTGCAATAGAAGTTATATATGGAAAATATAATTGAAAAGAGTTAGTGTCAAATTCTAAAGAATCCATTTTTTTAAAAATATTATCTATTCGTGATTTGATCATCAAATATTTTTCAATATTATCTTTGTAGTGAGTAAAAAACAAATAAAATGGTACATTTTTATATTTTTCCTCCGTGGGCCAGATTGTTCCGTCGGTTGGTGGTGTAACAGAATTTCTTAAATCAGCATGGTATTGGTATTCTTCCACATTTTTAAAAGCATTATAAGCGATGTGATATTTCTTTGTTTCACGAATACAACGTGTGTTTATCTCGTACCTCTTCATACCGTCGATATTTTTGATGAAATCAGCGAAAATATTAGCTTCGTTTTTTTGATTTTTGGTAAATACATAAACTACAATATTTAATTCAAGCGCTAACTGATTAAAACCAAATATAGTTTCATTTGATCCGTCTCTTGCTTTTTTATCATAACCATCGATTTTTTTTTTTATATTTTCATCAAAAACAATATCTAATAATGTTTTTAGCTTAATATAGACATTTTTTTTTGTCTTCATTAGTTTTTGGTAATACTCTAATCTAAATTTTTCTAACAGTTCATCAGATGTCTTGTAGTTAATATATTTAATGCTTTTATTTTTAGCACCTCCTTTAATTAAATCTTCATCGACTGGATTGATAGTAATAATATTAAGACTGAAAGTCTCTTTGAATTTTTGTTTAATTTTTTTATTAAGAGTATTTGTAAAATCTTTTTTGTTTGCATTAATTCTATTTTTCTTGTCAATATTAGAGATCGATCCATCCGATATAATTTCGTTTGTTTTTTTAAGGAAATTATTTTTAATTTTAGTAATATTATCTTCAAAGATATTCTTGATATTTTCTTTGTGTAAAATATTTTTTATTAAATTCATATTTTTTTTAATATCGTCATTGGTTCTAATTAAATCAATTACAAAAAGAGTTAATTTTCCAAGATTATCTTCATATTTTTTGTTACTATCATCAGATAAAGTTTTTTTAGGTATTAAACTTTTAGGTTTTTTATCAGTGGGGCATTTAATCAAAGATGCTCTAACTGCAGCGTGAAGGGGAGTTTGTCCGATATTGTTAATAGCATCTGTCTGAGCTCCTTTTTTTATCAATAACTCTACTATGTTTTTATATTGTTTCTTAGCTGCAATATGCAAAGCAGTAATATTGTTCATATTTTTATGGTTGACAGAAACTCCTCTCAAAATAAAAAACTTAATTAAATCTAATTTTTTCTCTACACTCATAATATCTTGATCTAAATATAATATGTTTGACACTACTCCATCTCCATTAGCATCCTGGACATTGTAACTAATACTTTTTTCAAAAACAAAAGTTTTTATTTTATCATAAAAACCTTCACTTATCAATTGAAATAATTCTGTTACATCATTCGGATTAGGTTTTTTAGTTACTCTATGGTCTGGTTGAGGGTAACTTTGATTTAATGGTCTAGATATTTTTCTAGTATTCATTTATATATTTAGTTATTTTATATATTTAGTTTATATTATCGCTAACAATAATAATACAGTTAATAATAAAATATGAAGAAAGGAAATAATAGTTGTTGTTCTAGTAAATCTATACAAAATAATAATTTAATAGGTTTTAATGATGATAATGTCACTAATCTTTTTCAATTTGTTAATAATGCGTCGAGAAATACAACTATAACTAATACAGGTAATACTGGAAATGATTTTGTTATACCTGATGAAATAACAGTTGTTATAATTAATGTAACTGATGCTATTAATGGAAATATAGTTAATGTCTCCGATAGTATCAACCTCAGTAATATATTAACTATCGATGTTAATGGAATATCATCTATCAACAACAACAATATTAATCTTAATCCAAGTACAGGAAATATAGTTGTTATCAATCAAGGACTGCAAGTTAATGGGGAAACTAGTAATATAGCAACTAACAATTTACTTATCAAAGACAATGTTCCTGTTTTCGGATATGATGACCCAACACAATTACTATCAACCGATAGTGAAGATCGAGGTTTTTCTTTCGATTGGGTCGATAATATTTCAAATGTTTTTTCTCAACGTTCTGGGTTCTTCGGATGGAATAGAGCAAGAGATCGATTTGTATTTTGGAGGAGAGCTGGTACAACAACAAATAATATTTATCAAAAACAAATTGATGATATATTTCCTATTGAAGCTGACAAAGTTTTCACTAATTTTATTACTAGTGAAAACTTACCATTAAACGGAGTATCTAATTCAAACCTAACTATTCAAGCTGGTCCAGGGATATCAAATCTTTCAGATATGGTTTTTTTTTCAGAAACAGAAACTCATAATGCTGATTTATTATTAGAATACACTTCAATTAATCAAGTTCATACTATCGGTAGTTCAACTAATACCACTGCTGGTGTATTTAATATTAAATACACTGGTATAGCAAACACTAATAGTTATCTTAATTTATCAGTTAGTAATATGGAAATAAGTCATGAAACAAGTATTAATTTATTATCAAAAGGTAGAGTAAATATTTTAGCTGATGATGATATCAATATCACTAGTAACCAAGAGTCAATATTTATTGAATCTGCATTAAAAGATGTTACAACAACAGCTAATATTAACATGGAGCATATATCAGTCAATGGATATATATTCTTACAATCTATTGATGGGGCTACATCTCTTCCAAGTAGTTTTGTGAATATAGCAAGTTCTCTCACTGGACATATTGTCATCCGCTCAAGAGAAATATATTTAGAAAGTATTAACAATACTAATCTGACATCAGGTAATGATATTATTCTTTCATCTGGAGACGATATATTATTAGATGCAAATGATAATGCTAATATAACTGCTAATACAGGTATTGGTATTATTAATACTACAACTGGTGATATTGCTATTACTAATAATAGTAATATTGTTCTTACATCTGGAGAAGATATAGTATTAAATGCAAATGACAATGCTAACATAAATGCTATCACAGGAGTCAGTATAACTAATAATACTTCTGGTAATATTGCTATTACTAATAATAGTAATAATAGTGATATTGTTCTTACATCCGGAGAAGATATATTATTAGATGCAAATGATAATGTTAATATAACTGCTAATACAGGTATTGGTATTATTAATACTACAACTGGTGATATTGCTATTACTAATAATAGTAATATTGTTCTTACATCTCAAGAAGATATAGTATTAAATGCAGGTGATAATGCTAACATAACTGCTAACACGGGAGTTGAAATAACTAATAATAATTCTGGTGATATTGTTATTACTAATGACAGTAATAATAATGATATTGTTCTTACATCCGGAGAAGATATATTATTGAATGCAAATGATAATGTTAATATAACTGCTAACACAGGAGTTGATATAACTAACAATACTTCTGGAGACATCGCTATCACTAACACAAGCAACAATAGTAATGTTGTAATATCATCCAATCGAACATCTTCTATTTTAGCTAAAAGAGGAATTGTAATATCAAATACAGACACTCTTGTTGCACGTGGAAACATAGATATTATTAACGACGCTTCTTTTTCTATTGTTGGACCAACAACAGCTGACATTAACATAACCAACAATAATTCTGGTAATATCGTTTTAACTAGTAATGATTCGGGATTTATAAATATTACCAATACAGGAATTAATAATAACGATGATATTAATATATCTTCAGCACGAGATATACTAATTACTAAAACAGGAACTACTCCTAACGGTGACATATCTTTGATTAATAATAGTAACGGTGGAAATATCATAGCTACTGGTAACAGAGATATGTTATTATCTTCAGCACGAGATATATTAATTACCAAAACAGGAACTACTCCTAATGGTGATATAACTCTAATCAATAATAGTACTGGTGGAGATATTGTAGCTACTAGTGTTAGAGATATATTACTATCTGGAGAAAATCAAATTATAGTCGATGCAACACAGGGTATAATTGTAAGTAATAAAACTATTAATTCTATTGCACCAAGTGGTAAAATAGAAATTATTAACGAAGGTGATAATATTGGAGATGATATTGAAATAACTTCCAACAAATCTACTTCTATCTTTACAAAAACAGGAATTGTTATTAATAACAGAGACCTTTCTGTAACGACAGATGCAACTGGTGATATTGATATTATTAACGATGCGGTTGTTGATATAATTAATACTATATCAGCAGATATTAATATAATTAATAATAACTCTGGAAATGTCATTGTAAATAATAATGACTTTGGAAATATTGTTATTGAAAACACAACCAATGCCGTAAATGATACTCTTAATAATAATATCAATATCATATCTAAAATAATTAATATCACTACATTAACTGAGACATTTTCATTTAGTGATGATTCATTTAATATTGGCGGAAATCAAATATTGACAATACAGCAACCGACTATAAATAATATAGCAGTTCCTGGATCTGCAACAACGACAACTTTAGCTAATAAAGTTAACGAGATAATATCTATGTTAAAAATACATGGATTAATAGTTACTTAATTTAATCTAGAATCTCTGAACTTTTCACAACGAATCATTTTCTTTAATTTTTCACTTGGTCCTTTAGTCCATAATTCATCATAAGCATCTCTTTCTTTCGACATTTGTTCATGTGTTGATCGAAGAGGATAGTTGTGAATACATGAATTTGGAAAACAGCTATTGTATTTTTTATGATATTTCCATTCATTGTCTAATATTTTTTTTCCATTTGATTGTAAAAAGATTCTATATTGATCATCTCTCATAATTCCTCTAACTGGTTTTATTGACATATATTTGATCAATTCATTTCTTTGTGTTGGTGTTCTATAATCAGTTAAATGTCTAGCCCCGTCTGCCATTTTAGGTGGACACACAGGCACCATGATTTTCATATCATCGTTGATTTTTTTCTGTCCGTTAAAAAAGTTATTCATTATAATCACTATATATTATTTGCTCAAATTATTTTCTAGATATTTTTTTAAATTATTATACAATTCTTGTTTTTTAAATATTTTTCTTTTTCCGTCACTGTTTTTAATAGATATTGGTAAATTATTTTCTTTAGTTAGATTTCTTAAGTCTTCCATTTTATAATTTTCAAATTGACTTAGTGTTATTTCATTTTCAGCTTCTTCAACTTCATCTTCAACGACGTCTGCAACATCTTCAACTTCTTCTTCAACATCTTCAACTTCTTCTTCAACATCTTCAACTTCTTCTTCAACATCTTCATCTTCAACTTCTTCATCTTCAACATCTTCATCTTCAACTTCTTCATCTTCAACTTCTTCAACTTTTACTTCCGAATCTTCTGATGTCAGTTCATTTTCTTTTTTAATTTCTTCTTGTTCAACAATAGAAATATTTTCTTCAATACTATTAACACTTTCATCATATTCTATTCTAACATTAGTATCAAAAACAGGGATTTCTTCTGCAACAAATCCTTTAAATTCTGGTATTATAAATTCTGTACGTTTTGGTATATTAAATTCTTTAGCTACTTTAATAATCTCGTCTGTCAAAACTGAATCAGGATCATTTATTTCTACAATCTCTTCCATTTTAATACTTACTTTGTCGGAACTAGATGTGGTAGTGTTTATTTTTGCAGGTTTTTTATTGTCTAAATCAATAAAACAAACATTTCCATTGCAAGTAGTATTTTTAGTTTTACTTCTAGTATCTTCACTCAAATAATAATCTTCTTTCTTTTTTGAAATAGATCTTTGAGCTTCATCTTTACTATTTAAATCTACATAATATTCTTTATCGTTTTCACTATATTTGTTGATAATTCCTATAATGTTTCTATTATTAGCTTCAATGATTTTTTTTTCAATAGAGGATCCTAATCTAGTTTTCTCAGTTGTATTAATATTATCTACTTTTTGTTCAACTTGTTTTATTTTATCATCATATGAGGACAGTGAATTTTTGATATTATTGATATTATCATTAAGATTTTTTCTAATAGAATTAAAATTAAAAAGCATCCAGCAAACAAGACCAATTGCAACAATTACTAAAATTTTAATATACATGTTTAAGATTATGATAAGTTATAAACTATGTATAAAAAAATAGAGTGTAATTTAAACTTACAAAAAGACTTTTTGTTAATTATATAACTTAACAAATGAACATTGAGAAATTCTATTTATCAAAAGAAGATGTCGCTATTATGTGGGCAGATATTGTAAAGTATTTTGCAATCTGGATAATTATTCACGTAATTAAGTCTATCGGAGAAGAAAATTATAATAATCTTTTCAACGAAACTTTTTTATACCAAGAAATAGGATTAGTTATTGGTATTATTATTTATCATGTTGCCATAAAAAAATTGACATTGTAAATAAATATAATAAATAATAAATACTATCTTCAATATAAAAATGTCATTTTATAACAACGGTAAAATAATTATTGTTGATAGAGAAAAATATTCAACTTATCTTGAATCTAAAGAAGACCATATTGATCGAGGAAATTTTATTTCTTCACAACTTGATATTAATCCAAAAAACTACCAAGAGATAGTTAAATATTCTCATATTTATATTAATGTAGTTAAACACAAAACTAAATATAACAAAAAAATTACAAAAAAATTACAACAATATATGGATAATATTACCACATTTGATTAAATAAATATTGCTAAATATTTATTTGTAATTAAGTTTTTCACTAATATAATTAGTATTAATTTCTGCAGAACCAGTAAATCTTCTTGATTTATCAAAATCTTTTATATTAATAGGTAAACCAGAAGTTGCTCCAGGAACTAATGTATAAGCTACTTTATTTCTATCTTCGGGATTATCGATTACACATAAAGGAGCTCTAGACGGCTTATCAAACCATTGTGATGGAGGTAGAAAAGAATATCCATATTCATTAATAGAATACTTGTAATCTTTTGGAACAGGTAAATTATTAATATCAGAATATACTGTATCTGGTTCGTTTCTATTAGCTAATAAAGTTTTGTTAATAGGAATGTGTTTATTTGATTTTTCTCCTATTTTTTGATACTCTGAATTTTTCTTTTTTGTCATTTCTGCATTAATAATATTATCAGCAATTTCTTTATCGGAAAGATTTGCACTATTAATATTTGCACTATTAATATTTGCATCACTAATATTTGCACTATTAATATTTGCATCACTAATATTTTTATCATCAAGACTTTCTTCAAAATTTTCTTTTTTAGGATCATCACAAACTATTTGGCAATTATTCTTAGCTCCATCTATACCAACTTTCAATTTCATTATTTCTATTACACTCTGTTTGATTTTAGACGTAACTATATACAACAATAAAATTATCAACGCAATTATAAAAGATGTTCTGTTTTCTAATTTACTTGGAGAATATCTTAAAACAATATACATTGTCAAGAATACAGCTAAGCAAAATAAAGATTCGTAAAGGGACTTGGAAAAATTCATAACTAAAATATATTATATTCTATGATTTTAATTAAAATAAGCTAAATAAGTTTAATTATTTACATGTCAATTGATGTTTCTTCGTTTACCAATCTTTTCTCTTCTGATTGATCCATTGACATTATAGAAAAATCTTCTGATTCTTTAGATTGTTTTGGAGTATTTGCTTTTTGACTTCTATTATTATTTCTTTTGTTGTTTTTAATCATTTCTTGAATTTTGATTTTAATTTTTTCAATATCAATTTTATTAAGATTAGCTTTTGTTGCTATTTTTTTCATTTTTAGAGATTTTTCTAAATTAGATGTTAAATCTGGGAATTGTTCTCTTACCATAGACCATAATCCTGATTTATATAACTTAGCTTTTGATTCATCAACATCTAATAATTTAGATATCATTTCAACAACATCTTTATGAATTGTTTTAGCTTGTGCTTTAACAATTTGACTAGTGTCTTTCTTATCACCTGCATCTGGATCCATAATTAATTTTCTATATCCATATATTTCTGACATTTCACTTACATCTGGTTTATATTTATCTAGTTTTCTTTTTCCACCAGCTTGAGGGTTTTCTTGAATCTCTTCTTGAAACTCTTTTTGAAACTCTTTTTGGAATTCATTATCTGTAATATTATCTCCTTGTAATTCTTCTGTATCACTATCAAGAAAATTTAATGATTCAGTAATACCTTCATCTTGAGACTGTTGTTGTAAAACTTCTCTTGTTTTTACTGGTTCGGTGTCACTTAAGAATTCACCTTCCGATGTTACTCTTAAACCTTTGCTCAATTCATCAATGATAACAAAAAATCCATCATTATTTTTAATATCAGTTTTTGCACCGTTAGCTTTAAAAAGTTTAGCTAATCTAAACTCTCCTGCAAATACAGCTTCATGAAGAGCGGTATTACCTTGATCATTTTGTTTATTAACTACTTCTTCAAAATTAGGTTTTGAAACAAGTTTTGCGACGACATTTAAATTTTCTTTTTTTAATTTAGGCAAGTAATGTAAGATCGTATTTCCTCTTTTATCAACTTTGTTTAAATCGAAACTAGTTGCTCTTTCAATTAGAAAACAAGCAGTTCTCCATTCCATATCTTCAATAGCTTCCCAAACTAAATTTTCCACAGAGGTATCTTTAGTGTTCCAAAAAAACCCTCCACGTTGATTTTTTTCTTCATACTTTTCATCATTTTCTAAAGATAATTCTACGTCTGAATTATCAAAATTTAAAGATGCACTGACTTCTGAAATAATTGACCTGTTATTCATATTCCGTTTACAATATAATTATATAGTTGATATTTATAAAAAAATTATTATCTAATATATATTTATAAAAAGTATGTTGTCTTTAATAGGTGTTGTTTTAGTTGTCTTATTAGTAATATTCTATATTAAGAAGCAAAGCCAAGAAAATATGGAAAATAATTTAGAAATAGATGAGTTGGATGAAAATATTATGTCTGACCAAGAATTAGATATGATTGAGCAAAGTGAAATGTCAGAAGAAGATATAACCAATGCTAAGATAGAGCAAAAATTTAAACATAGAAATCAATCTGCAGATGGAAAAAAAGTAATTTCATATAAAAACGGTGACCGTGGATTCACGTCAGTTGGTAATTGGCAAAAACATTTTGACAACAATAATAAAATTATTGGAGTGAAATCAAAAGATAATAAAATACCAAATGGTTCTGATATTGGTTCTGATTACGCATCATTTAAATCAAAGAAAGATGGTAAGTGTGGAGTAGGTCAAGACTGTAGTCCTGATGAATTATTTGATATTGATAAATATTTACCTCAAGAAATGAATGATGATTGGTTTGAAAATGTACCTGAACCAATTAGTGTTAAGAATAGACATTTGATTAATACAACTAGATCAGTTGGAATTAACACAATTGGTTCATCTAATAGAAATGCATCACATGATATTAGAGGAGTTCCTACTAATCCTAAATTTGTAATTTCTCCATTTTTAAATTCATCAATCGAACCATCTATTCAATATAGACCACTTTCATAAATAAAAAATTGAAATAATAATTGAAAAATAATTTTAAAAACAAATTAATGATAATAAAAATTTATCATTAATATTATGGTTAAACAAAACACAAAGCAAACAAAAAACATTGATCCAAAAAACATTGATCCAAAAAACATTGATCAAAATCTCAACACGAATCTTTTTAATCTTTACAACGCTTATTACAAACACAGATTTTTCATCACAAATAAATCTTCTTTAATAGATGATATTGATCCAAGCGATCAAAGTGATACAAACAGAGCATTAGAATTTATATTTCAATCCATTTATGAAACTAAAGAATATCTCAAAAAACATTCTATTATTAATGTTTACGAACACTCCAAGAATAATGATCGATTGATTAATATGAAACTATTTTATATTTTATCAATTGATGGTAAGTATACTAAAATATGTGAACTATTACATCCTCTTATGATTTACTTATCTAAACAATCTAATCTTGAAAAATTAGATTGGAAAATCATTACTTCAAAAAGTGATTAACTAATATTTTTGAAGGTGAGTTAATATATAATATTTTTTTAACAAAACTTATAATATAATAAATCGCAAAAAATGTCTAATAGTAATCATAAATCGGTGTCTTTTGAAAAACTTAAAGAAAGTGATAAAAAAATTGTCAAAAAAGAATTAGATAATATGATTAAAAAATATTATGAGTTCGAAAAATTATTGTTAATAGAAAAAGAAAAAAGTATGCAATATAAACAAAATAGAAAAGCCATTGAAGAAAATAAAAAAAAAGTAGAAGAAACCATTAAATCTACTATGCAACAAGTTGAATTGCAATCTATTCAAAGATCTAATGGAGACAAGTTTGAAATTAAAAAAGTATCTGGAAAAAAACCATTACTTTTATCAGATATTAAAGCAGTTTTAGAAGAAGTTATTCCAGATAAAAAGACAAGAGAAAAGATATTGGAAGAGATATCTAACAAACGTAAGAAATCTTTTACTTATAAAATTAAAAAGTTTGCTCCAAAAAAAGATAAAGCTAGTATCATTATTTAAATGATGTAAATATATGGACTGAAATATGAATCAGTAAATGTTGGATATACAAAATTTGGAATATATAAACCATCTAACAAATATCCATCATATAAACTAGGATAGTATGACCAGTAATTCAAAGGATATGGACTACCTAAATTGATAGCAAAATCTGATTCATCCATATCACTGTCGCTATCGCTATCACTATCACTATCGTCATATCTTTTTCTTCTACCTCCCTTTTTTTTGCTCATTTTCTTTTTAGCAATTTTGTTCATTTTTCTAGAATTCTTTTTTGTTTTTTCAATACCTTCATGTAGTTTTTTTAGTTGACTTTCAGAAGCTTCCATTTTAAGTCTTTTAATATTATATCTAACAGAGTCATCTTTGTTAACTTTCTCTTCAACTTTGAAATGATACATTTCATCACTTTCTTTATTTTTTAAAGTAAATGCAAATGAAGGTAAGTTCGACTTATGATATTGTGACATTCTCTTCCACATTTTTTCAGCTGCTTGTTTATATGATTTAGTACTTTTGACACTATCGTCAAATGAATCTCCTTTTATGAAAGGATTGACCAATTGATATGTTTGTGATTTAGGCATAGTTATATTATATCTTATATGCTAGAAAATATATTTTATAAAAAATTGATTATTAAAAATAATAATATTTGATTTTATTAACTATTACTTAAAAAAACAGAATTATATACCAAAATAGAACTCTATACAACAGATATAAAAAATGGGAAAATTATTTTTGATAGAAACAACACAAACAAAAAGTTTTAAAGCTATTTTTACAGCTTTGGAAAAAATAGTTACTGAAACACAAATTCAAGTTATATCTCATCCAAAAGATTCTAAAAAGAAAAGTGGTATTATGATTAATGCAGTAGATGTTGCAAATACAGTTTTTATTGAAGTTTATATTAATAAAAACGAGTTTCAAAAATTTGAATGTTCTCAAAAAAAAATAGGATTAGGAATTAATTTAACTAGTTTCATTGCTTACATTAAAGAAATTGACAAAGCTAGATATTTAGGTATGTTTTTAAATGAAAGTGAAACTAATATGTTAAGATTATATTCTAATAGTATTAATGGAAAAGAAATTACAGAATCACAAATCCATTTAATTGACATTAGAGATAATGGATTAAGAAGACAGGATATGGAATTTGATGTCGTTATTTTATTTGATTCAAAAAGTTTTTATGATTTATGCAAATCTCTTGCTGGAATTGCTTCTCAAGTAAAAATTCAATGCACTGGATCTAAAATATCATTTGAATGTGTAGGTGAACATAATTCTAAAAAAGTACATGAAATAATGTTTGACAATTCTGAAGAAGTTGATGATAAAAAAAAGAAAAAGAAAAAAGAATCTAAATCAGAAAGTAATTATTCTATTATTAAAGTAGAAAAAAGTGAAGGTTTGAAAAAAAACTTTGTGATTGAAAATGTATATGAACTTAAAAATCTATTACATTTCTGTTCATTTAAAACAGTATGTACCGTAGTTTACTTTTATATCAGAGCAGATAATCCATTAGGTTTAGTTTATCCAGTAATGGATAATTCACAACTGAGTCTTTTTATTAACCCAGTTTTAAATAACGATGATAATTATGATGACGATGAAGATGATATTGAAGAAGAAGATGAGGATGATGAAGATTATGTATAAATATCGAGCCCAATTATTTTAGAAAAAACAAAATTTTTAATTAGTAATTAAAAATTTTATTTTATTTTTTACCACCAAAATATTCTTTTCCATATCCCATTGAAATCATTTTATTATTAACTGATTCTTGATCATCTTGACTTAATTTTATTTCGCCTAATATTCTTCCATATTTTCCACATCCATGACATTTTAAATGAACAATTTTATTTAAAATCATATCTTTTAAAGCATCTTTAGCTTTTTTAGCAGATTCTATTTCTTGATCTCTATTTTCCATTTTCAAAGATGGTCTTAGTTCTGGTGTATTGTATCCATACATTCTAATTGTGAATAATTGATATTTTCCATTAAATTTAAAAACAGCTTTGATACTATCTCCATCATAACAATCTACTACTTTAGCTAAATAAGATCCAGTAAAATCAAATTTAGGCGTTTGCTTGTTGCATGATAGTAACTCTGTTTCTTCTAGTTTTTCCATTTTTGAAGATAATAATATTTATAAATAATCTTTACAAAATATTTTGTAAAGATTATTTGCAGTAAGTTAAATTAAGATGAGATTAGATAGCTCTGTATTTTATTTCAGTTACATTTACTCTTTTAATAAATTCTGGATTTATAATTTTAGAAATATCGATATCTTTATTAATCCATATTTTAATAATAACAAAGTCTTTTTTAGGACTAAATGAAATACCATTAACAATTTCATTTTTTTCAGTCATTAATTGATTACATACCATATATACACCTAGCATCTCACAAAAAGAAATAGATTTGTTTGTATCTGTTTTGAAAGAACATAGTCCGTTGTTGTCTTTATGTTCCCATGTAGGAAAGATACCTTCTTTCATCAAGAAGAAATGACGATGCTGGAAACCCATTTTACTAAAATTATTGAAAAATTGCCAAAATAAACAGACGTTATCAATATCACATAATTTCTTATAAGATCCAACTGTCCAGTTTCTAGTCATAATATCATGACACCATAAAATATATTTATCAAATAATGGAATTAATGTTCCATCTTTTTGATCTTTAATACTGATAGTCTTAGTCTTAGTTTCATCAGGAATTGTTTTAGATGGAATGATAACTCTGAACGCTTTTTGATCTTTTTTTTTATTGTAATTTTTGTATTTTTTATTGTAATTATTTTTACTATTATTTTTACTATTGTAATTTCTTTTCCTCATTTGTTTTTATTAGATAATATAGTTATCTATTATTATTTATATATTATATTCAATTTTTATTAGAGTGATAAAAAATTGCTACAAAACTTGCCAATTGAATATTGTTACATGATCGAATAGATAAGTGTTCTTCTATTTTCATAAGATTATATATTTGAAATTTTATAATCTCTACATCTTTACCTTTTTTAGCTCGTTTTATTAATTTTTCATGCACTTCTGTAATCATATCATTCAAAGACCAGTTATACTTTTCTTTGAGTGATTTTACTTTTTGGTATGATTCTTGCAATGAATCTTTCTTGAAACATTTCAATAAATTGCTTATTTTTTTACTATTTGGATAACCTAAATAGTTTTCTACCAATTCTTCATTAATTTTATTATTACTCATATGAACTGATTGTAATATGTTGAAACTTTTTCTCATATCACCGAAAGAAAATTTAGCAATTGCATCCAATCCTTTTTTAGTATATAAAATATTTTCTTGTGATGCAACATATTTTAATTTATCAATTAAATCTTTTTTCTTTATTGGTAAAAAACGATACTTAACACATCTAGATTGTAACGCTTCTGAAATATTTTGAATATTATTACATATCAAACAAAACCTTGCTGTTTTACTAAAATCTTCTATTAGTTTTCTTAAACTATCTTGAGCACTTTGTGTCATTGAATCCATTTCATCTAAAATAATCATTTTGTATAACTTTTTTTTAGATTTTTTGTTAAATAAATTAGATGTTGATACAAATTTATTAATTCTATTTCTAACTACTTTAATCCCTCGATCACTAGAAGCATTTAATCTCATGACCATAAATTGCTGACCATCTACATCATACAATTGATCAATCACACAATTAATAGTACTTGTCTTACCAATTCCAGACATTCCATAAAATAGCAAATGTGGAAGTGCATTACCAATTATAAATTTCTTTAAATTATCGATCACAATATTCTGAGAAACAATATCATCAATCTTTTTAGGGACATATTTAGAAACAAATGGAAGTGTTTTTTCTTGAAATATTTGTAATTTTATTTGATCTTCATCTATGTTATCATCCAATTCAATATTCTTTTTAATGCAAAGTTTCATGTTTTTATTAGGAAGTATATTAATCTTATGATCTATACACTTTAAACATCAATAATTTTTTTACTTAAAGAATCTTATATACTTATTTTTATTACAATGGCATCTAAAATTACTTCTAAAATGTTCTCTCTGCTACTAACATTGCAAACCTTTTTTATGCATTGGTCAAGATACTTTTATAGTTCAGTCTTTCCAATTGCAGAAATCAAAGTTTTAGCAAGTGATCAAAAACCGATCAGTGTGACATGGAAATATTATGAATCCAAATTAGTTTTATTTATTATATCTATTTTTAAATATATGATCAATATTTTAACTAATTTTTTCAATCTTTTAGTTAAGGTAATGAATAGATACAATACTACTCTGCTTGATTATTCAGGACCATTTCAAGTCAAGACAAATAATATGGAAGAAGGTAACTTCACTAAAATACTAATGTCTGATCAAAAATTATATTTTGAAACTGATCAAATGGACAGTGATAAAGATAGTGATGATGAAATAGTGATCAAACCAATATTTTTATCATTTAAATTAATGAATAATGAAACAGAAAAAACTTACGATTTGAAAGAATTATTATTTCAATATCGAGACGATTATATGATTTATGACAACAAACTAATTTACATATTGCTATTTAACGAATATCCAATTACTGGAACTGTCTCCGTTAGATATTCTATGATGGGAAAGTTTATCACTAAAGAATTTCCCCTTGAAAAAATCATAGATTTGCATATTAGTCAAATGGATAAAATAAATAATATATCTTAAATAGATCTATTTGTTCATTTATTATCTAAGTCACTTTAATTACTTTGCTTTTATTTTTTGATAATGACTTTATTATCAAATAAATATTTAATAATATTTTACTATTATACTCTTTATGATGTCCATTTTTTACTTATTTTTTGATAATATATGTTATTATCAAAAATTGATTTTATTATATTATAAAGACATTAGGAGTATATCATACATTAAAAATGAATCTAAATGATATTTACAAATACCAAGAGAATACAAAAGAAGTAACTTCTATACAGTTCTCTATTTTAAAGGACACGACTGTCAAAAAAGGAAGTGTCATGAATTCTGGATCATCCAATAGCATATCAGTGGAGCTATACGATAACTCAGAGCCTAAACGAGGAGGATTGTTAGATCCAAGAATGGGTGTTTCTGATAGACATAGTATATGCCAAACATGTAAATTGAAAGCAACTGACTGTCCTGGACATTTTGGTCATTTGATACTTGAGAAACCTCTCTTTCATAGTTATTATATCAAACCAGTCAAGGATATATTAAATTGTATTTGTCTTAAATGCTCTAAAATATTGATCAATAAGAAAAATAAAGATGCAATTATTAAAATATCAAAAATGGATTCAAATAGAAACAGATTAAAGTATTTAATAGAAGCAACTAAAAATGCGAAAGAATGTTCTAAATATAATAATGGATGTATGAGTTTGAAAACAAAGATAACTAATTCGATTGATTCGAATACTAGATTCAATTACTTGAAATCTAAATTAAAAGTTCCCGGTAAAGATTCTAAAAAGTCATCAGATGATATTGTAGAATCACTATATCCAGAAGAGTGTTACAATATTCTTCGAAATATTAGTGATTCAGATGCTATGTTATTAGGTTTTCAACATTCAAGACCTGAAAACATGATTACTAAAACAATTATCATTCCACCAGTTCCAATCAGACCATCAGTGAAAGCAGATTTCTTTAAAGCTCCTAGTGCAGAAGATGATGTAACTGGTAAATTAATTGATATCGTATCTGCTAATAAAAGATTAGTTGATAAGAAAAAGAATTCTAGTGGTACTGAAGATAAGAATGAATTAAGTAGAGATTATGTTATGTTAAATTATACTTACACTACTTATATTGATAATAAATCTACTAATCAGCAATCTGAAAAAAGAGGAAGGCCAACTAAATCATTATCAGATCGACTAAAAGGTAAAGATGGACGTTTTAGAGAAAATCTACAAGGTAAAAGAGTTAATTTTTGTTCTCGTACAGTTATTACTCCTAATCCATCTATTGAAATAGATGAAATATTCATTCCATTAAAATCAGCTAAAATTTTAACAAAACCAGTTAAAGTAACACCAAATAATATTGATCAATTAAAATTATTAGTTAGAAATGGAAGAGATAGATATCCAGGAGCTAATTTTGTTTTTCAAAAACATCGTAATGGTAAATCAATTCATATTGATCTTAGATTTGGTAAAGATACAGTTGAATTAAGATATGGTGATATTGTGGAAAGACATATTATTAATGGTGATTATGTGTTAGTTAATAGACAACCGTCTTTACATAAACTTTCTATGATGGGACATCGTGTTCATGTAGCTTTAGATACTTCAATTAATTCATTTGGACTTAATCCAGCAGCAACAACTCCATATAATGCAGATTTTGATGGAGATGAAATGAATATCCATTTACCTCAAGAAATACCTGCTAGTTATGAATTAAGAACTACTATGAATATTGTTAATCAAATGATTGCTCCTAAAAACAGTGCTCCTGCATATGGTATTATTCAAGATGGTACTTTAGGTAGTTATAATATGACAAATAAAGATGTTATTATTGATTGGAAAGATGCTATGGAGTTATTAGCTTATACTGAACTAGGAAAAGATTATATAGTTAAAAAAAATAGTAAAGTAACTGGTCATAATTTATTTTCATATATCATTCCTAATAATATTAATTTGGATATTGGTAATTTAGTTATTGAAAAAGGTCAATTAATAAAAGGACAAATTGTCAAAAAACTAATTGGTGCTGGTAAAAAAAGAAGTTTGATCCATTTAATATGGAATGAATACGGTCCGAAAGAAGCTAAGTTATTTATTGATAATCTTCAAAGAATCACAAATGCTTATAATATGTTATCCGGTTTTACTGTAGGTGTACAAGATGCTATCATTAGTGATGATATTAAAGAACGTATCAGAAAATTTATTGCTATCAAAAAGAATCAAGTTGTTCATATGAATACAGCTATTGAAAATAACCCGGATTTATATGATCCAATCTTATTTGAAGCTAAAATAACAATGATTTTGAATGATATCAGAAATAATGTTACTGATTTGATTATGGAAAATTTACCTAAAGACAATAATTTCGATATTTTAATATCGTCAGGTGCAAAAGGAGCTCCAAATAATATGGGACAAATTGCAGGATCAGTTGGTTTACAAATTACGGATGGTAAAAGATTAGATGTCAAAGTTAATGGAAGAACACTTTCTTGCTATCATAAAAATGATAATTCAGCTATTGCAACCGGACTCGCAGAAAACTCTTTTATGAGAGGGTTGTCTTATTATGATTTCAACTCACATGTTATTTCAGGTAGACAAGGTTTAGTGCAAAAAACAATTGGTGTTTCAGAAACAGGATATATGCAAAGGAGATTAGTTAAAGCTTCTGAAGATGGAGCAACTCGATATGATTTAACAGTCAGAAATTCTAAAGATATTATCTTGCAATTTATTTATGGAGATAATGGTTTTGATACTAAATATATATTGACCAATGAAATAAAAACATTAGTTATGGGAGATCAAGAATTAAAATCTTTGTATTTATTCAACAAATCAGAAATGTCTAAATATAAATTTTCAGATCAAGAAAACAAAAAACAATTTGATGATTTTATCAAGTTACGTGACATATTAAGACCAATTATGATTAATTATAATTTAAATTACACTAATATTACAACAACATGTCAATTACCATTTGATATAATTACATTAATTAGTAATATCAAAAACAGAGACAACGATAAGAAATATGTTTCAGAACAATTGTCTCCTAAATATATTATTAAAAAACTAGAAGAGATGTTATTATACAGCAAAACTAGTTTAATATGTATGGACGATGAAGATGCAAAAAATAAAGAAAGTTTGAAGAATCAAGATGAGCAAAAATCAAAACTAATTTTCAAATATGCATTATATCAATATCTGTCACCAAAAATTTGTTTGACTAAATTAAATTTAGATTTAGCAGATTTCGATTTAATATGTGAACGTATTAGTGCTTTCTTTAACAGAAGCGTTGTTTCTATTGGTGAATCAGTAGGAATTATTGCAGCTCAAAGTGGAGGAGAAACATTGTCACAAATGAAACTTAATTCAATTGATTACAATGATAAAGTATTTATTTATGACAGAGAAACTAAAAAAATTATTGCTCAAAAAATTGGTTTTTGGATTGACACTATTACTAAAGATAATAATAACACACAACGTTTATCGGATAATGAAAAAGAAGAAATGGGAGATACTTATTATTTAGATACATCTGATCGTCAATACTATACATTATCAGTTCAACCTGGGTCAAATGGAAATGTTAGTTGGAATAAAATATCAGCTGTCACTAAACATTTACCAATTAATAAAGATGGAACTAGTGATTTAGTTAAAATAACTACACAATCAGGAAAATGTGTAACTGCAACTAAAGCAAAATCATTTTTGATATGGGACTCTGATAAAAACTCAATCCAAAATATGAGAGGAGATCAAATAAAAACTGGAATGAAGGTTCCTATTATATCATCATTCCCTAAATCAATGCTATCATTAGATGTACATTTAAATATTGTTGATAAAGTAAAAAATATATTACAAAAATTCAATTTGTCTTTGTTTGATATCTCTAAAAAATTAGTTAATTGTTCTACTTTTGAATGTTATCTTAACACAGAGTACTATCAATACATCCTTGATCTACAATTTTGGATTGTTAAATTGGAATCTTTTAAAACTAAATTAGTGAAAACTAAATTAGACAAAAAAGATATTTACCATTTATCTATTACTAAAACAGATGATACTATTTTATTTGATGCAATTAGTAAAATAGAAATAGTTCAACCAACACATAAATATGTTTATGATTTAACTGTAGAAAATGATAAAACATTTGTTACTATGAGTGGTATCTTTGTCTATGATACGTTTCACAGTACTGGTGTAGGTGGAGTTACTTTGGGTGTTACCAGAGCTAATGAATTACTTAGTGTCACTCAAAAAATAAAAACACCTCAATCGCTCATACAATTAACACCAGAAGTTAATAAAGATAATATATTATCAAGCAAAATTTCTAATTCGATTAAACATATTGTTTTTGAAGATATTGTAGATAGCTTAGAAGTGATTTATGACCCTAATCCAAGCGAAGATGGTTCAATTATGAAAAAAGACAATGTCGACAGTGTTTATTATAGTACTAACCCAAGTAAAAATGCATGTCAAAAAGATATCAAAGGATTGGATTGGTTATTGAGAATTAAATTAGACAAAGTTTCTACAATGGAAAAGAATATTACTATGTTAGACATAAAAAGTAAGTTTTGTAAAAAATGGGAAAACAAAGGAAAGAAAGGATCTAAAGGAAAATCTGGAGCTAAAAGTGAAAGTAGTATATTAAAAAAAATAGATCATTGTGCTATTTTGTCAAACGATGATAACTCTAAAAAATTAATTGTTCATGTAAGATTTAGTATGAAAGCATATAATATGATGACTATTGTTAAGTTTTCTGAATATGTAATTAATTTTAAGTTGAAAGGATTATCAGGTGTTAAAAACACAATTGGTAATTTCTCAACTGCTAAAAATATTAAATTTGACGAACAAGGAGAAATGTATCATGATAATGTAAATTATATTGCAACTGAAGGTATTAATATGAAAGACATTAGATACATTAATGGTATTGACTTAGATAAAACAACTTGTAATGATATTAATATTGTTTATAAAATGTTTGGTATTGAAGCTGTTAGAAAATTATTGATTAAAGAATTGGATGCTGTTTTTGATGGTGGTATGAATTATCATCATTTAGCAATTATCATCGATATTATGACAAATACAGGAAACTTCACTAAAATCAATATGTCTGGTTATAATGAAATGGATGCAGACCCTATCAAAAAAGCTTCTTTTGAAAAAACTGTTCAAATGTTGATTGATGCATCAGTAGAAGAAAAAATAGATAAATTGTCAGCAAACTCTGCTCGTATTGCATTAGGTTTACCAATTGCTGTTGGTACGGGAATAGTTAAATCCGTTCTAAATGTTGATCTGATTAACCAATCGGCTAATAATATAGATGAATATTCAAACAAACTGTCATCTAATCAATTATCAAGTAGTAATATTATTGAAGATATTTTACAAAATGAATCTATTACTGATATATTTTTACCTAATTAAAATAATTACTAATATCACTAGTAAAAAATTGAAAAAAAAAATTGAAAAATAAAACAAATAAGCTATTTGTTTTATTTAATTATGATATAAAAAAACACAAGTTAAATATATTATCTAAAAAAATGTCAAATCAAGAAGAACAAGTAATCCCAGCAGAACAAATTGAATTTGAAAAATATTACAAAATTGGAAGTATTTCAGAAAAAGCAACAGGAGCGTACAGAAATATATATGTTAACGGAATAACATCACATATTCCAGAAATAAGTTTTCCACCTATGCTAGTAGTTAATAATGCTGGTACTTCTAGAATTGATCCAGTTTATGCCAGAACTGAACAAGAAAGAATATCAAAAGGATTTACTGTCAATGTCGGTAATGAAACAGGTAACGTTAATGTATTTAACACATTTGATAAAAATGTTAGAAGTTATTTGAAAACAAATACTGAAAATATTTTAAATGTTGTCAATAAATCATTTGGTACTAAGTGTACTAAACTAATGTTTAATGGTCCGAAAGTTGAAACTAAAGCAAGTAAGAAAACAAACAAAAACTACGGTCCTGTAATAAGATTTAAGTTTACAGTTGACTATTCGAAAATCGAAGATAATAGTGAAAAGAAAAGTGAAAGGAAAAGTGAAAAGAAAAGCAAGAAAAAAAGCAAGAAAAAAAATAAAGATGATGAAAAAGAAAAGTCTTTCAAAAAGATTACAACTGCTTTTTTTATTGTTGACGATTTAGATAAATTTTTGAAAGAAAGTAAAGCAGGTAATGATGTATCTGAAATGTATTCAGTATTAAATGCTGAAACTGTGAGTGATCTAGATGGTATTCTTAGTTTTGCCTCTTCTTCCAAGTATTTAATGACAGCAACTTTTGATGGACTGGTTGCAAAAACTACTAAAGGACCTGATAGTGAATATTCAGATATATACACTAAATTTTCAATCACATCAATGATTATCCAAAAAGGTAATTCTAGACATAGAAGAAAAAAACCAATTGCTCCTTTTATGGTTAGTAATGTTTTCAAAAAGAAAAAACCTATTAAAAAAGAAACAATTAAAGAAGTGGTTAAAGAAGTTGTCAAAGAAGTAATTCAACCAGAACTCAAAAAAGAAGAACCTAAAAAAGAAGAACCTAAAAAAGAAGAATCTAAAAAAGAAGAATCTTCAAGTGACGAAGGTGAATCTACAAGTGATGAAGAATCAGGAGAAGAATCAGAAGAAGAATCTGAATAAATAAACACAGCTATTTAAGTTAGCCTTTTAAAATTTTTTAATATTAATATTTTTAATATTAAAAAAAACATAAACATATCTCATTACTAATCATTAAATAATGACCGTTACCAATTTAACTATATTAAATGGAGATTATAATCCCGATATTCCTATTGCAGAAGAAACAAATTTTACATCTTTTGAAAAATTTAAATACAATCATGTCAATAATTATTTTAGAAAAACATCCGTCGATAATATTAACTTAATGATTGATATTTTGCGCGGTAATTCTAAAATATCTTTGCGATTATTAGATTGGTTCATTACTAAACATGCATTCAATGATCAAACCTATATTGAAACTACTTCAAGAAAATTTTATATCAATGTCTCTTATAAATCTCAATTGAAAACTCACAAAAAACAATATTTTGATCCATTCAAAAGATATAGAAAAAGTAAAAAAACAAATAAAGTTGGTAAGTTTTATTATGCATTTGATAGAAAAGACAAGAGTAAAAGATTACTAATTACAATTGGCCAATTAAATTTTTTCAGATGGGCATTTGAAAATAATATTATTGTACATGTTACAAAAAATTACACTAAATTAAATAATCTTATGACAAAAGAAAAATCTGATCAGAAAAAATTAAAAAAGAAAAAAAGTTCTGAGGTAGTTAAACCTAAAATTAATATTTTAGAAAAGTGCAATATTAATAAAGTTGATGGTACTATATGTTTATTGTCGAATGATGATCTTGAGGAAAACTAAACTTAAATACAATCTACTATACTCATTCTAGCATTATTAACCAACCATTCATTTCCATTAGTTTCATAATATTTGTTTATGAAATTAACCAATATTTTTATAACATCTTTTAATTTTTGACTCCAACTGTCAACTATTAATTTACTAAACTCTTTTGTTCTATTATTGAAATTAATAGATGAAACTAAAAAATCAAATGTTTCTTGATTGTTAAAAAACAAAGCTGCTTTCACAATATAATATGAAATAATTGAAGAATTTTGTTTAACGTTTATCGGAAATAATGATTTAGCATTACTATTTATAAAATAATGTCTTGTTATCTTTGCTGCTTGAAATAATGAATGATTTATTTCATAATTTATTAATTTATTATAATCTGCTTTGCAAAACTGTGATTGGTATTGAGCATTTAACAATATTGCTGTCAAGTCAGTATATGCTTCGTATGGTCTGATTTCTCCAGATATCAAATTAATATCTTTTATTGATTTGATATTTTGTATTACCGGATCCCAAATATTATCATTGGCTTGATCTATTTTTAATAAATGTATTAACTCGTGTATTAATACTTTAATATATTCTTCATACCTCCAAATAACAACTGATCTACCAGGATAAGAACTCCCACTATTAACATTATTAATACTAATATCCCAAACGTTATTATGTAAATATTTTTTCAAAGGAGTGGCTATTAAAGTTATTGTGAAACCAACTTGTTTTAGATCTATATTATTTATGGAAGCCATTGAAAATAAAATATTATTAATATGATTGATATCTGGTTTATTATTTTCTGAGAAATAGTAAATGTATATAGTAATTCCGTGATAAGTATATTTAATATATTTAGATTGATGTGTTTCGATATACATATGAACATCTAATCCAGCCATTGAACTAGTTATACTTTGATACAAATGTTTTTGATCATAATTCATATCAATAATATATTTGCTGTAATATTTAAGAATATTTCTAGGAGATTTATGAAACTCGCCATAAACTTTTTTGAAATCAATATAATTTAATGTTTCTGGTTTGGAATGCATTAAGATAGGATATTTAGTGTTGTTAATTATAGGTGTGGATCCGAAAGTTATTTGATATTTTAATGGACTTTCTTTAAAGCGTATTAATTTAGATTTCATATTGGATTTTATTTTAAATACATCAGGATTGTTATCATGCAATTGAGCAAACTTTTGAAAATACTTATTCATATTTCCTACGTGTATATTTATAAGTTGATAATATAAAACGCCAACATATAAAATGAATAATAATATACCAGTTGGTGATAAGTATAGAATGCACAGATTATATAATAACAATCCACCCAACAATAAAATATCTACTAATAGATTAGTCACACAACATAATCAATATAAAAATAGATTTTATGAAAACAACACACAATCAAATCTAAGAAATAACTCAATTACTAATAATAATATATTTATTCAACCAAGTAATAATTACACAAAAAATTATAACAAAATAGCGGAAGAACAAGAACAAAAAAAGAAAGAAGCATTGCGTAAATTAAAAACTAAACAAGGTAAAGAAGATTTAGTTAATATTTTATTAGGTACTCAAAAAATATCTAAGATCAAAGATAAAAATGAAATATCCAAAGTTTCTGAAAAAATAAAAGATTTAAATAATGAATACAAATCTAAAAGCAAATTAAAAAAGTACTGGAACACTAGAACCAATCAACCTTATAAAAATATTATTATTGACGAAAAACATATCAATCCTTTTTATCAAAAGGGAAAAATATCAACAAGAAAAATTAAAGAAGATGAACTTATTGTTCACACAGTTACTGAAGAAGATTCTAAACAAACTGATAATAAATATAAAGAATGTGTTAAAAACATAACTCAACAAAATAATGAAATGAAAAAAATATATAGTGACACTAATAAGAAAAAGCATTATGACTCTTTTACTTATTCAAAAGTTTATGGAAAGAACGTTCCTTATAAACCATCTTCTCATAATGATATGAACAAGATGTACAAAAAAGAAAATAAATCAGTTATAAAAGGGACACTTGCAAAAAATAACATTGTTGATATTTGTAGTGGTATTGAAAATGAAAATGAAAATGAAAATGAAAGTGAAAATGAAAAAAAGAGTAATCCGGTCACTAAAATTAGCGGGAGTATCAAAATTACTAGCATCATATCCGATAGTACTATATCAGATGATCTCAATTCTATTATCAATAATAAAATATCTGGATCTATTAAATTATCAGAAAACATTCGTCCCGATAAAATAAGATTTGGATCTAATAAATCTATTAATAGAAGTAATTCTTTTCGTCCAAGTAATATCAAAGTAAAAGATTCTCTTAAAAAGAAAACAGTCAAAAAGCCTTATGTGATTAAATTTAAATAAGTCGTTTCGATATACATTTATTTCTTTTTTGTTAAATACATATAATGAATTTAACAAAAACACAAACATCCGACCATGTAATAGGTATAGATTTAGGAACCACCAATAGCTGTGTTAGTATATGGAGGAATAATAAATTAGAAATCATACCTGATGAATATGGAAACAAAACTATTCCAAGTGTTGTAGCATTTACTAGTAAAAGAAGATTTGTTGGAAAGGATGCTAAAAACCAAATGGAAATTAATCCAGTCAATTCATATTATGAAGTAAAAAGATTGATTGGAAAAAGATTTGATAATAAAAGTGTTCAACGAGAAATGGAAATGTTATCTTATAAAATATCTGGTAATGAAAAAGGAGATATCAGGATTAAATCTAGTTTTAACAAAGATAAAACATATTCACCAGAAGAAATATCGGCAGCCATTCTATCTAAACTAAAACAAATGGCTGAAAAATATTTGAAATGTTCTATTACTAAAGCAGTTATTACAGTTCCTGCTTACTTTAACGATCTCCAAAGACAATCTACTCAAACGGCTGCAACAATTGCTGGATTAGAAGTATTGCGTATTATCAATGAACCAACTGCAGCAGCACTAGCTTATGGTATGGAAAAAGCAACTTTGAAAACAGAGTCAGATATAAATGTTGTTGTTTTTGATGTGGGTGGAGGAACTTTGGATGTCTCTTTAATTAACATTATTTCTGGGGAATTCTATACACTAGGGTCTACTGGTAATACACATTTAGGAGGAGCTGATTTTGATTCTGAATTAATTAATTATTGTTTTAGTTTTTTTAAAAATAAAAATAGTGGAAGCGACAAAGATATTAACCATATGGAGTTTCAAGATTTATCATCTTACATTATCCAAGAGTTAAAAAACCAATGTGAAATTGCTAAAAAATTATTATCAACTAAAACAAAAGTACATATTTCCATCAAAAACTTTTTTAAAAAAAAAGATTTATTTGTTACTATTACTAGAGCCAAGTTTACACAAATATGTAAACATTTATTGATGCTTTGTTTCAAACCAGTTGATGATTTATTAATTTCTTGTGAAATGGATCGAGATCAAATAGATGAAATTATATTAGTTGGTGGGTTAACTAGAATGCCAGCTATCAGAGATAATGTAGAATTATTTTTTGGAAAGAAACCTAATACTACTGTTAATCCAGATGAAGTAGTTTCTGCAGGCGCTGCTATACAAGCTTATTTGATACAATATCCAGATGATCCATTTAGTGAAAATGTTGTTATGATGGATGTGATCCCATTATCATTAGGTGTTGATACTTTGGGAACGATGAATGTTATTATACCTCGTAATACACCTATCCCAACTGAAATGAAAAAATTATATACTGTTGATAAAGATTTTGAAACATCTGTTTTAATACAAGTATACGAAGGAGAACGATCTATGTCAAAAGATAATTTTCATATTGGAGAATTTATATTTTCTGGATTAAAATCATCTCCTAAATTTGTAGAAAAAATAGAAATCACATTTTCTATTGATGTTAATGGTATTATTAGTGTTACTGCAAGAGATATTAGATCAGACAATAAAAAAAGTATTATCCTTCGAAGTAACAAAGGGTTATCTAAAAAAGAAATAGATAAATTAATTCAAGATTCTGAACATTATAATATCCAAGATAAAATCGAGCAAGATAAAAAATATATGTATCATCAAATTATTAATTTTTGTGATGCAATATCTCTCAATATTGAAAACGAATCATTAAAATTTAGTCAAGCTAAAAAAGAAAATATTAAAAACGATATCAACAAAGTAAAAAAATGGATATTGCAAAAAGAATATAGTGAAAGAGAAAGAGAGCACTATCAAAAAGTTATTAATATGCTTCAAAAGAAATATGCAATCTTAACTGAAATATCCACTAGTTCAGAACATATCAAAAACGTCCAGGGTAATAATGATAGCACTATAGGAACTGGTGTTTATGATGATAATGAAGATCCGTCTCAAATATCAAATGCTCTAGTTGATGATATAGCAGAAAAATTATTAGAAAAAGAAGAATTTGATTGTTCTAGTTTAAAAGATTTAAAAAATATGAAAGCTTTAAAAAGTGAATTGATTAATACATGCAAAAGTATAATGGAAATTACAAATGCAACTAATATTATCTTGGATAAGATTGATAAAACTGAACTAATTGAATATTGTGATGATACAATGCTTTGGTGTTATGCTAAACAAAAGATATCAGCTCAAGAATATAAAAATAAAATAGAAGAATTTAATATTTTTTGTGATAAAATATTAGATAAATACCCAGATGGAATCTATCAATTAGATGATTATGTTCAGAATAAAAAAAATCAATTAGAACATTTATGTTATTCTATTAAAACTCGTATTGTAAGTAACGAATTTTCAGGTAAAGATTCAATTATTAAAAAAATGTCTACAACAATAGATTCAATATTAGATTGGATGATACAATTTGAATTAAAAGAAAATTCTATCAAAGAGAAAGAATCTGGGTACGAAGAAAAAATAGACGAGCTCAATAAAATATGTGAGGAGTTAGAAAGTTATCTATTACCAACATCTGATTTCGAATCACTTGATGTAGATAGTACAAAATTAGATGAAGATATTTTAGTTGTTAATAATTCTGGTACTGTGATAAAATAAATTATTTATCAGCACATTGACAATGATAATAACTTCCCGATTTTTTACAAATATCTTTTTTACATTTTTTATTATGGAGCATATTGTTGAACTTATATACTTGATATGACATACATGTATATCTTCTCATTGCAAGTGGTCTTAATTTATTAATTTTAATAATAGCTTCTTCGTAAGTATAATCTGTATCTTTGATTAGATATGCAGTAACTATACTTGAAGATCTATGATGTCCTTTTTTACAGTGTACTAATATACCATCTGATATATTAGTTGCGATAATTTTACTAGTAACATTAAACATACGAAATACATTTGCAAGATCTTTTTCACACATTTGATAATCTCTATAAGGAAAGTGAAAGTATTTTATCTTTTTGTATTCGTAAAGTAAAAAATATATATCTTTTGATATTTGCACTTTGAAAATTTCAGAATCAGATAATACAACTGAATTGTCAGTTTCAATTATTCTAATAACTGCATTGATATTATTCTTTCTCAACAGTTCAACATTACTTGATTGTGTTAAATCTCCTAACCAAAGATTGGGGACAACTTGATCCATTACATTTTCCTGAATCATATTTTGTTATTTTTTGATTTAATGATATTATAATATTTTGGAATTATTTCTTTTAATAATTGCTTATGAAATATTATTTTATTTTTATTATTTTTTACTAGAAACATAATATCATTTAATATTTCTTTTTGATTAGAAATAATACTTTGGTATTCTTTTAACATCTCTTTTTGATCATTGTTTGACATATTGATTATATAGTTATTGGATATATTATCTTATATTTCAAATGATTGATTTAATATATTTCCATCTCCAGTATTTTTTTGATCAGTGTCAATTAGTGATTGGTTTCGATTTTGCATAGCTTGTTGTTGCATAGCTTGTTGTTGCATAGCTTGTTGTTGCATAGCTTGTTGTTGTACATTTTGCCCTTGTACATTTTGCCCTTGTACATTTTGCCCTTGTACATTTTGTTCTTGTACATTTTGTTTCTGTGACAAAGATTTATTAATATTTTCCATTAACAATTGATTGGACTGTTTCATTTTCTCTATGTCTTTTGGACTGTCTTGGCTTTTAATAATATCTTCTAGACTATCATCTACATCTTTTATTTCTTCTACGTTTTCTAAATATTCTACTTCTTTTTCTTGATTAGTAGTTGTCTTTTGAAATTGTTCTACTTTTTCTTGCATCAAATTTTGTAATTTTATATGTGTATCAATTAAACTTTCCAGTCTTATATTTTCTTTTTTGATTTCACTAATATGAGAATTAGTGTTTTTGATCATTCGATATAAAATACTAGAACCATAATTAGCTAAATATAATTTTTTATTATTTTCTTTCAAAACATTTGTTCTTTCATTATCTGGCAATCCATAAACATCAATTTGAGATAAATCTTTTTTACCAATCATTTCTAAAATATGATTAGTTAATTTATTTTTTAGTTGTAAATAATTATCTTTAATTTCTTTAACAATGGCTGGAGAAATATTATCTAGGTCATTTGTAAATTCATTTTTTTCAAAATCAATAATATCGTCATTGAATTGTATCATTAAATCTAAATTTTTAGTAAATACTGAATTTTCAGCTCCTAATATATTAATATTTCCATCTTGATCTTTTTGTAAAATATGAGTGTTGATTAATTCAATTGCTTCTTTATAATCACTTGAAGTTTTATCTTGTAATATTATATCTAAGTTTGTGATGTACAATATTAATTGACGGATAGTGAATTTACCTAAATAGACATTTGATTTGAAAAATTGATATTCTTTATTTTCAGTAGTGACATCTAAAATATTAGATATTGGTCTAGATGGATTCATCTTTCTACTAAAATCAATATTTCTCTCATCTATGATATTCTTCTTATCTTCAATATCACCACCACTACTAATAGCTCCTTGAAAAGTAATATTAACTAAATTGTTAGGGATCTGATTGTTTGGCTTATTAGAAGTTTTTTTATAATCTTTTATAGGACGAGTATTTAACATTGCAATAAATTATATATAATTTAATTTTAATAAAATTAAAATAAATACAATAAATATAATTAAGAAATGGACGCTAGTAAATGGATGATGGGATTGGCTATTGTATTAGTAGTTGCTGCAATAAAAGTTTTTATGGATCATAGATCTGCAGAATACCAAGGACCTTATAATAAAACAGGATCATATGAATCTGTATCAGCTGTAAAACATGACATGTTCAAAGATTTCGCAGTTGGATTCTTTGTTTTGTTAGTATATGGATTGTCATCTGGAACTAAATTATGGGACATGGAAAATATGATGGATTCATGGATTGGAATGAAACTAGTATCAGTAACTGGATTCTTTGTCTTCCACGAATTAGTACAACCTTATTTATTAACAAGACTTCCTAATTTTTAATTTATTAAATTATTGGAAAAGTTTTTAATATTATCATATTAATTAATATGATAGTATTTTTTAAAAATTATTTTTTTGTTTTATTTATTCTTCATCTGAATCTGATACTTCAGCTTCTGATTCAGAATCAGATTCTTCTACTGGAGGAACTTTTTCTTGTTCTTGTTCTTCAACAACTTTTTTAGCTTTTTTCTTAGTTGCAACAACTTTCTTTTTAGTAGCTGCTTTTGGTTTTTTAGCAGCCTTTTTTACTACTTTCTTAGCTTTTGTATCACCAACAACTTTTTCAACTTTTGGTTTAAACACTTTTTTCTTTTTAGGTTTTGGTTCTAACATTTTGATACCGTCTGGTTTAGCTTTCTTTTTAACGCTATGTTGATAACGATGAATAATTAAATTCTTTGCTCTATCTTCAACTGGTGACGATTCATCAGTAATTTTTAAGAATTTAACTTTATATAAGTTTCCTTTTGGACTAACTTTTTCTCCATCTTTTGTTTTTGATAAATATTCACCTTCTCCCATATCATATAATGTTCCGAAAGCACATGTTACTTTTTCTTCACCCTTGACATCTTCGTCAGTTTTATCAGAAATTTTTGCATAATATGCATCATAATCAGAATGATCTGAGAATACTAAAAATTTCTTGTTACCTTCTTCATCAGTAAATGATGTACAGATATCTTTAACAGGTTTAGCATCTTTATCTACAACATCTCCTTCTTTTTTCTTTTTTCTTGTGATAGGAACAATTTTCATTTTATCTAATTTAATTCTTTCTCCAATATAGCAATGCATTTTATTTTTGTTTTTAGTTCTTTTAGTACATTCAACAATACCAAATTCTAATTTTTTTGGTAAAATCTTTCCAGCTTCTGCATACTTAGCTGCATTACTTTTGTATAATTTAACAACTGAACTAAATGCTCTATGTGCTGCTTTAAGAGGATCTCCCTTGTATCTTCCAAATCTTTCTTTTTTACCTGGTAAAATAGATTTATCTGGGTTGTATAATTTAAAATGACGAACTTTTTTTGTTTCTTTAAGATCACCATCTTTAACATCTTTAACATCTTTAACATCTTTAGCACCTGCTTTAATTGTCTTATCTTTGACGACTTTAAGTTTAGCTACTTTAGGTTTAGCTACTTTTGCCTTAGTGACTGTTTTAGGTTTAGTTACTTTATCTTTGACTACTTTTGCTTTAACTGCTTTAGCCTTAACTGGTTTAGCTTTAACGACTTTTGTTTTTTTATCTTGTTTTTTAACTTGTTTCTTTAGTTGTTTTTTAGGTTCGTTTGTTTTTAAAGTTTGACGGGTAGCTTTTTTAGTGTCTTTTAGAGTTTTACTTGCTGCTGTTACTTTTACCATTTTTTATTATATACATTATATTATACTATTTTTTAACAAAATTAAACACACTAATTTTTTTTCTTATAATAAAATGAAAAATTCTATATGATACTTATATCAAATAGGATTTACTTATTTTTAGAAACTAGCAAGTCTTTTATACAAATGTTCTGGGATTTTTTCATGGGCTCTGACATCATTACTATACTTAATCAATTTTTCAACAACTAATTTATCTTTCAAAATATTAACATATCTATATATATCGTCAGATGTTGATGTTATAGTATTTTCACATATTCTCATATGATTACTTAATCTCTTATTTGTTATATTTAAATTTTCAGATCTGATAACTAAACTAATAATTGCTGCTGCCACTGATGTGGGTTTATGGTTAGAACAAATTCCTAGTCTACTTATATTTTCAGCGATTGATATTCCGATATCGATATTTTGTTGACTCATATTTAATGTTTTGCTATATCTTTTAACAAATTCTTCTGGTTTACTGGAGCTAATTCTTTGAGTCATTTGAATTATTTTTTTAAATTTGTCAAATCTCTTAATACCAATGCTAACTGATTTTTCTTTTATTTTAAATACTTTTGATATTTCTCCCTTGTCTCTAGATTTATTATTTTTACTACATGCTCTCATAATACATGCTCCTAGAAAACCTTTTAAAATAGCTCCTCTTGTAATAAATCTCTTGCCTTCATATTTTCCAGATGGATGTCTCGCATCACTTAACTTGCAATAATAAATAACAGCATCTTGAGAAGTGTAAGTATCTAGTTTAATCAAAGCACATTTACTTTTTATGATCTTCATATTTACATAAACACTTCTTTCATGTGAAGGCATAGCATTCCATTGATTTATTTTTTTCAAATAAGTATTTTTATATCCACCAATACTAGAACTCATAGAAGATATTGGCAAATATTGATTTAAATTACTAGATGAGTTAGTACTAACATTTGTATGTCTATCAGTTTTCCATTGAACTGTGTCATCTATATAATTAGAAATAACAACACCACATTTACTGCAACAAGTATTACCATTTTTAGTATCATCGATAATATAATCGGACGAGTTACAATTAATACAAACGTCTTTTGATTTTTTGTCAGGTATCACAACAGGCTTTAAATTATCTAAATTATAATTAGTAGATCTGATTGAACTGTACAAATCAATATTATCAATAATATCACAGACATCCATTGCTGCTAGTTCTAGATTTTCTTGCTTTAATTTTAACTTTACTTCATTGTAAGCAGTAAGTAAATCGTTATCGTTGAGCATTTTTTATTTGGATACGTTGTTTGTAAAATAGTTATTTATTTTACAAATCAATTTTAATATTTTAAAAAAGTAGTGCATTAATAATAGAATTATTTATCTTGCTCCTATTATTTCATTTACTTCTAATGTTGCAACATATGATGAAGACGCTGTTGTTGTGAAATTTATATTAACAGCCTCGACACTAACTGCATTTCCTATAAGTTGTATATTTATATCATGATGTGGACCACCAAGTCCACTTTCAATTCTTGTATTTGCTCCAAGACCGGTAACGACCGCTCCTAGTCCATCTCTAGAAATTATACATGTCAATGTTACAAAAGTATCAACATTAACTGAATCTTTTACACCTCTACATATAGCAGATACTTTAACTCCCCAAGTAGAATTATCTGGTATTGTAATAGCATTTGAATCACCATTAATTCCCAATAATACAACTGCTCCGTCTACTGAATCTCCTCTTAATACATATCTACAAAACTGAGCATCCCCAATAACATTTCTAGAACCAGCTGCATGTGCAAAAGATCCGATCACTCTAGCTTCTGATTGAATACCAGATGCATGTGAAGCATTTCCCACTGCCCTAGTATTATTTCCTTCTGCATGTGAGTTATTACCTTCTGCTATTGTAGCATTACCTTCCGCATGTGAACCATCTCCATTTGCAACTGTTAAAATTCCTTCTGTATGTGAGCTATTTCCGATTGCAGATGTAGTTCCACCTTCTGCATGTGAGTTATTACCTTCTGCTATTGTAGCATTACCTTCCGCATGTGAACTATCTCCATTTGCAACTGTTAAAATTCCTTCTGTATGTGAGCTATTTCCGATTGCAGATGTAGTTCCACCTTCTGCATGTGAAGAAAAACCACTTGATGTTGTGTTATTTCCTTCTGCGTGAGAATTAAGACCCGATGCTCTAGATTGAAAACCTTCTGAATGAGCTCTTCCTCCAGAAGCAATTGTATTAACACCCTCTGCATGTGACCCAGTAGAACTTGATATTGTTAAAATACCTTCTGAGTGACTTCCTATATTTGTTGCTGTTGTAGCAAGTCCTTCCACATGAGAAGCGGTACCACTTGATTCATTACGAAGTTCTGTGATTGTTCTACTTTCAATATCAACTCCAGATGTATACGCAGCCAATTCCGCACTAAAATTTAATGTACCAACTCCCTCTGTATGCGCTCCATCTTGAGAAGATCTAGTTCGTATACCTTCTGAATGACCTCCTCCATTTTCTGCAATTGTTAAAAAACCTTCTGCATGTGATGAACTACCGTTTGCAATTGTTCCACTACCTTCTGCATGTGAATTATTACCAACAGCTTGTGTATTTAAACCTTCTGCATGTGACGCGAGCCCAGATGCATTTGTATTATCACCTTCTGCGTGAGCTGCAATATTATCTGCTATTGTACTATCTCCTTCAGCATGAGATGCAGAAAAATTTGCGTTTGTGTTAACACCTTCTGCATGTGCATAGCTTGCACCGACAGCAACTTCTGATGACCCACCTTCTGCATGAGAAGCAAGTCCGCGCGCAAATGTATTAGCACCTTCCGCGTGAGAAGAAATTCCGAAAGCAGTTGTAGCATCACCTTCTGCATGAGATTGTGTACCAGATGCTACTGAATTAGATCCTTCTGCATGCGCTGCTGGTCCAGATGCAGTTGTACTTAAACCTTCTGCATGTGAAAAATTATTACTAGCGGTTGTGCTATTTCCCTCTGCATGAGAAGATGCTCCAGTAGCTTGTGTAGTATCACCTTCTGCATGAGATTGTGTACCAGATGCTACTGAATTAGATCCTTCTGCATGAGCTGCTGGTCCAGATGCAGTTGTACTTAAACCTTCTGCATGTGAAAAATTATTACTAGCGGTTGTGCTATTTCCCTCTGCATGAGAATCAATTCCTGATGCTCTAGATTGAAAACCTTCTGAATGAGCTCTTCCTCCAGAAGCAATTGTATTAACACCCTCTGCATGTGACCCAGTAGAACTTGATATTGTTAAAACACCTTCTGCGTGACTTCCTATATTTGTTGCTGTTGTACCTAACCCTTCTACATGAGACTGTGCACCAATTGCTGGATTGAAAAGTTCTGTGATTGCTCTATTTTCAATATCAGTGGTAGCTACATGAAATGCTAAGTCTGCTGCGAAATTAGTTGAACCAGATCCTTCTGCATGTGAAGAAAGACCACTTGATGTTGTGTTATTTCCTTCCGCATGAGAATTAAAACCTGATGCTCTAGATTGAAAACCTTCTGAATGAGATCCTCTTGCAGAAGCAATTGTATTAACACCTTCCGCATGCGATCCTATTTGACTTGATAGTGTTAAAACACCTTCTGAGTGACTTCCTATATTTGTTGCTGTTGTAGCAAGTCCTTCCACATGAGAAGCGGTACCACTTGATTCATTACGAAGTTCTGTGATTGTTCTACTTTCAATATCAACTCCAGATGTATATGCAGCCAATTCCGCACTAAAATTTAATGTACCAACTCCCTCTGTATGCGCTC